>ERZ808270.124-NODE-124-length-46989-cov-21.488217_pt1 | contig 46989 bp, 40 predicted proteins | sample MGYA00521082_ERZ808270 | MGnify/ENA primary metagenome ERZ808270 (study PRJEB31516, sample SAMN03275594) | gut metagenome | biome: mammalia-associated habitat; material: feces | host: Papio cynocephalus | place: Kenya | collected 2012-07-27 ... | reverse complement strand
TTTCTTACCTTTAAGTTGATTTATACTGTGTCAACTTTTTCTAGGATAAGACAGTGTATCATAAGTCATGTCCTATGCGCCCTGAAAGGGCAATCTGCCCCTAGCCCAGGGCATCGCCCTGGGGTTAACGTCCCAACAAAATGTCGCCCTGAAAGGGCAAAAGCATTAATAATGAGATGCTTTTGCCCTTTCAGGGCGACATTGCTTTATACCAATATTACCCAGGGTGTTGCCCTGGGCTAGGTGCTTTTGGGCTTTCAGCCCGTCTTTTTCTGCAAAAAAATACCCGAAAGCCACATGTCGTGACTTTCGGGTATTAGTATGTTATAAAACAATTTACTTGCTCTCTTCCTCAGCCTGCTTGGTCTGTGCGGCATTAGGACCGTAGAAGCCATAGTAAGCCTGGTAGCGTGTGTAGCCCCAATTAGCCTGAGCCTTCTCTGGGTCTAACTGCTTAGCCTTGTCGAGCACCTTGATAGCCTCCTGGTAAACCACCTTGCGACCGTTAGGATCCTGAAGGGCACCAGCCTTGCTATTGTAGCAAGCACCAAGATAAGTCAAAACCACTACATTGTCTGGCTTAGCGTCGAGCGCAGTCTTGAGGCACTTGATGGCATTGTCTGCATCGTTCTTCTGGATGTAATACATACCCTTGTTGGCGAGAGCCACAAAGTTGTTAGGATCGGCAGCGATAGCACCATCCAAGAGAGCCAACTGCTCCTTCTCCATCTTCAATGAAGAATACATGCTGTTCAAACCATCGAGGATAACGTCATTCTTTGAATCCTTGGCATAAAGATCCTTCAACTTGTTGACATAATTGAGGGAATCCTCACGAGTCTTCAAACCATCCTTCATCACGTAGAGTTTGAGGTTGAGGGCATCCTTAGCCTCCTTCTCACTGTTCATGGCGATGTCGCAGTACTTCTCACAACGAGCTGCATCCTTAGCCTGATAAGCATAGCGTGCAGCGAAGAGGGCCACCTGACCGATGTAATCCTTCTCCGAATCCTTCTGTTTCTGGTCTACAGATGCAAAGAGAGGGTCGCTGTCGGTATCGAGGAATGCTCCCCAGTACTTCAAAACGTCGTCAGCCTTGTTGTTCTGGGCAGCAGCCTGACCAGCGTTAACAAGCTGAATACGAGCACCCCATACTCGAGTTGAGTTACCATTGAACTTAGGAGCCACCTTGCCCTTTGCGTTAGGCAACTGATCGTACTTATAACACTCGATGGCATTGACCAAAGCATTGTAAGCACCCTCATTCATGGCAGCCTCGTCCACTGGATCGTTCTTCTTCATGAGCTGGTTGGTCTGTTGAATGGTCTGCTGGTCATTGAATGCCTTCATACCAAGGTCAACAAGTTTGTTGTAAGCCTTAGCTTTCTCGGCATTGTCTGCCAACTGACCCAAGTTCTGCTTTACCAAAGCCTCAGCCTCGGCATAAGTCTTAGCTTTCATGATAGCCTTGAGGGCATCACTGTCGCCTGCGAATGCTGTAGTGGCACCTAGTACCAACATAGCAGCTACGAGAAACTTTTTCATTTTCTTATAAGTTTTAAAAGTTGTTTATATTTATTTCTTACGCGTCTTCATCCTCTGCCTTGGCTTCAGCTTCTGCTACTTCCTCGGCGGTCTTGGCACCCACGGTGTCGTTCTCGATTTCCTCGCTCTTCTTAGCCCAAGCAGTACGGCTCTCCTCCTCTACCGAGGCCTCCAGCTCCGAGCTCATCACCTTGCATACGCTGGCGATGACATCGTTTTTCTTGGTCAAGTTGATGAGGCGAACGCCCTGTGTGGCACGACCCATCACACGGCAATCTGCCACTGCTAGTCGAATCACGATACCACTTTGGTTGATAATCATGAGGTCGTTCTCATCGGTTACGTTCTTGATGGCTACCAAGCGACCGGTCTTGTCGGTGATGTTAAGGGTCTTCACACCCTTTCCGCCACGGTTGGTTACACGATAATCCATCACGTCTGAGCGCTTGCCATAACCCTGTTCGCTCACTACCATAACCGTCTCCTTCTCAGGATCGTTTACAACTATCATGCCAACCACTGCATCATCGTCTCCGTCAAGACGCATACCACGAACACCCGTAGAGGTACGACCCATGGTACGGATTGCATTCTCGTCGAAGCGGACTGCGCGACCATTTCGGTTAGCGATGATCAACTCGTTATGACCATTAGTCAAGCGAACGTCTACTACCTCATCGCCTTCCACAATATTAATGGCGATGACACCGTTGGCACGTGGACGAGAGTAAGCCTCCAAGCAAGTCTTCTTCACAGTACCGTTCTTGGTTGCAAAGACTACATAGTGAGAGTTGACAAACTCAGAGTCATTCAATCCCTTCAGACGAAGGAATGCGTTCACCTGGTCATCGTTCTCAATGTTGAGGAGGTTCTGGATGGCACGTCCCTTGGAATTGCGGTCACCCTCAGGAATCTCGTAACACTTGAGCCAGTAGCAGCGACCCTTCTTGGTGAAGAACAACATGGTCTGGTGCATCGTGGCTGGATAAATATACTCTGTAAAGTCCTTTTCACGAGTACGGGCTCCCTTGGCACCTACGCCGCCACGAGCCTGCTCACGGAACTCAGACAATGGGGTGCGCTTGATGTAGCCAAGGTGGCTCACGGTGATAACCACAGGGTCGTTTGGATAGAAATCCTCAGGATTAAATTCATGATCATCTGGCTTGATCATGGTACGACGTGCGTCACCATATTTTTCCTTCACCTCGATGAGTTCATCCTTCATCACCTTCTTGCAAAGCTCAGGATCGTTCAATATCTGGTTCAAGTAGTCTATGGTCTTCATCAACTCGTCAAACTCATTGTGCAACTGCTCCAAGCGCAAGCCAGTCAACTGGCTCAATCGCATGTCCACGATAGCCTTGCTCTGAAGCTCGTCAAGCTCGAATCGCTGTTCCAAGTTTCGCTGAGCGTCAGATGGAGTCTTGCTGGCACGGATGATATGTACCACCTCATCGATGTTGTCGCAAGCAATAATCAGTCCTTCCAGAATATGAGCACGTTCCTGTGCCTTCTTCAGTTCAAACTGGGTACGGCGGATGGTAACGTCATGACGATGCTCCACAAAGTATTTCACACATTCCTTCAAGCTCAAGAGGCGTGGACGTCCGCCGACGAGAGCGATACAATTCACAGAAAATGAGCTCTGTAGAGCAGTCAGTTTAAAGAGCTTGTTCAAGAGTACGTTGGCATTGGCATCACGTTTTACATCTACCACGATGCGCATACCTTGACGACCGGACTCATCGTTGACATTTGCCACGCCATCCACCTTGCCTTCCTTGGCGAGGTCGGCGATGGCCATCACGAGCTGCTCCTTGTTGACACCGTAAGGAATCTCGGTAATAACAATCTTGTCATGGTTCTCACCACTCTCTATCTCGGCAGTGGCACGCACAACGACGCGACCACGACCAGTCTCGTATGCGTCCTTCACACCCTGGATGCCATAAATGGTAGCACCTGTAGGGAAGTCAGGAGCAGGGATATATTGCATCAAGCCATCGGTGTCGATGTCTGGATTGTCGATATAGGCGCAACATCCGTCGATGACCTCGCCCAAATTGTGGGTTGGGATATTGGTAGCCATACCCACGGCGATACCGCTTCCACCGTTCACCAAAAGGTTAGGAATCTTGGTAGGCATCACGGTAGGTTCTTGAAGAGTGTCATCGAAGTTGTTCATCATGTCGACAGTATCCTTGTCGAGATCGTCCATGATGTGCTCACCCATCTTGGAGAGACGGCACTCCGTATAACGCATGGCAGCAGGAGAGTCGCCATCCACAGAACCAAAGTTACCCTGTCCGTCGATGAGATTGTAACGCATGTTCCACTCCTGTCCCATACGAACCAAGGCACCATATACAGAAGAGTCGCCGTGTGGGTGATACTTACCAAGCACCTCACCTACCACGCGCGCACATTTCTTATAGGGTTTGTCACTGGTGTTTCCAATGCCAAGCATACCATAGAGAATACGGCGATGCACAGGTTTGAAACCATCACGCACATCAGGGAGGGCACGAGCCACAATCACCGACATCGAATAGTCGATGTAGCTAGACTTCATCTCCTCCTCAATGTTGATTTTCATGATTCTATCATGATCCATTGTCTGATTTTCGTCCATTTCTTAATTTATATATTTTATGTTTATTTTTTCGATTTATTTAAGTCTCTACTTTCGACCCAAAATGGCGAACAAGGGCATTTATTTTCGCTCTAAGCGATTTTGCCCTTTCAAAAACCTCGACAAAGGTACAAAAAAATATGGTACTAAAATGCGCTAGAGGCAAAAAAACGCATTATTTTAGCATTATTTGTGTTTTAAATAAGTTAAAAAGTTGGCATACTCTTTGCATATTATAGAATAATGTGTAATTTTGCACTTAGATTATAACGTATTAGATATGCAAAACCCATTTGAAAACATAAAGGACATCCTCGACAACAGCTGCAAGGAAGCTGGCGAGCACCGCTACTCAGTGGTGAACATTGAGCACTTGCTCTTAAGTATCCTGGCACGAAACGACGAGGAACTCAATCGAATCTTCGAGCACTTCGGCATCAACACACAGATGCTGAAGGCTACCATCGACGACTCACAGCGATACTTGGGCGATGGTGACAACATGGCAGAGGGACCTCTGCCACCTGCTTCAGAATACAACAGCGAGACAAACAACGTGATTCGCGACTCTGTGCTTGAAGCCCGCATCTGCAAGGGGGCGTTCGCATACGTGGAACCGGAGCACCTGCTGCTCGCCATCTTGAAAAAGCGAGACTGCGGCCCTGCCAAGCTCCTCATTACGCAAGGGCTCACCTACGAAAACTTGCTGGACTACATCCACCAAAAAGAAGGTGACAACCCAAAACAACCCATTGACAAGGACGACGAAGTATTCGACATCGTAGAAGATGCCGAAAAAAAGAAGAGCAATGAGACGGAAGAAGACAAAGAAGAAGAGGAAAATGTGCAAACCGTAACCGACGAGGATGCCCCTGGCGACTTGCTGGACCCTGACGAAGAGCCGAGAAACTTCAACAACATGTCAAACCAGAGACCTCAAGCAACCCACGACAAGCCGAAGAAGCCAAAGTCATCGACTCCTATCCTCGACCATTATAGCCACGACTACACCAAAGCAGCCGAGGAGGGAAAACTTGACCCTGTAGTGGGTAGAGAGAAGGAAATAAGGAGAGTGATGGAAATATTGGGGCGCCGCAAGAAGAACAACCCTATTTTAATTGGTGAGCCTGGTGTCGGAAAGAGTGCCATCGTAGAAGGCCTTGCCCAACTCATCCACTGCAATAAGGATAGCAGTGCTTTGTTCGGCAAGCGTCTGCTTGGTCTCGATTTGACGGCCATAGTAGCAGGCACCAAGTACCGTGGGCAATTCGAAGAGCGCATCAAGTCGGTGATTGACGAGTTGGAGAACAACCATGACATCATCCTCTTCATTGACGAAATCCACACCATCATTGGTGCTGGTTCTGCCGAAGGGACTATGGACGCAGCCAACATCCTAAAGCCAGCCCTGGCAAGGGGCACGATACAGTGCATCGGAGCCACCACCCTCAATGAATACCGTAACAGCATTGAGAAAGATGGGGCCCTGGAACGTCGCTTCCAAAAAGTTCTCGTCGAACCAACAACTGTAGATGAGACCATTCAGATACTGCAAAACATCAAGGGGAATTACGAGAAGCACCATCATGTAACCTATACGGATGAGGCTGTGGAGGCTTGCGTCAAATTGACAGACCGCTACGTGAACGACCGATTCTTTCCTGACAAGGCCATCGACGTGCTAGACGAGGTAGGCTCGCGCGTACATATTAATAATAGTAAAATGCCAGCCACCATCATCGAGCAAGAAGAGTTGCTAGCCAATGTCATCAAGATGAAACAAGCAGCCGTAGCCAGACAGAACTTTGAGATGGCTGCCACCTGCAGAGACCGCCAGGCAGAACTGGAGGAAAACATCGAAGAAGCCAAGAGAAACTGGCAGGACGTCGATACGGACAGCCGCGTGAAGGTGGATGCCACTATGGTAGCCGAGGTAGTTAGCAGAATGACTGGCATCCCTGTATACCGAATGGAGGAAAAGGAGACATCACGTCTCAAGAATCTCAAGCAAAAACTCCAATCGGAGGTCGTGGCACAAGACTCCGCCATCGAGACCGTGGTAAAGGCCATCCAGCGCAATCGTATCGGCTTGCGAGACCCCAACCACCCTATCGGTGCATTCATGTTCCTAGGGCCAACTGGTGTGGGCAAAACCTACCTTGCCAAAAAACTCGCCGAAGAAATCTTCGGCACTTCAGATGCGATGATTCGTATCGACATGAGCGAATATTCAGAGAGTTTCAACACTTCACGATTAGTCGGAGCCCCTCCTGGATATGTGGGTTACAATGAAGGTGGTCAACTCACCGAGAAAGTGCGACGCAAACCTTACAGCATCGTGCTGCTCGACGAGATAGAGAAAGCCAACGGCAAGGTGTTCAACATGCTGCTGCAGGTACTCGACGAAGGAAGATTGACTGATGGTAATGGACGCCTCATTGACTTCCGCAACACCATCATCATCATGACTTCAAACGCGGGTACACGACAGCTGAAGGAGTTCGGTCGTGGTGTAGGTTTCAATGCAAGCGGCCTAAGCAACAACGGAAAGGCACTCAACGAGAAAGACAAGGAATACGCACGTAGCATCGTGCAGAAGAGCTTAGCCAAGCAATTCGCACCGGAATTTCTCAATCGCCTGGATGAAATCATCACATTCGACCAGCTGGACCTCGAAGCCATCAAGCAGATTGTGGAAATTGAGTTAAAACCCCTAGTCCAAAGAGTGGCAGACATGGGATACAAACTCCAGATTAGTCAGAAAGCAAAAGAGTTTGTCGCTACCAAGGGCTATGATATCCAATTTGGCGCAAGACCTCTGAAAAGAGCCATTCAGACCTATGTGGAGGATGGCATCTGCCAGCTAATGCTCGACGAAGAGGTGGAACCAGGCGACACCATTAGCGTAGGTAAGAACCCTAAAAAGGACGAATTGACCTTCAAGAGAGTGGGTCATACTGTTAATGTTGGTTAATACCGAGAATCTCTTGGGGAATAATTTCCTTGTTTGAGAAATATTCATTACCTTTGCAATCGCTTAAAAGGTAAAAAGCCATGATGGCTCAGTTGGTAGAGCAACGCATTCGTAATGCGTGGGTCGCGGGTTCGAGTCCCGCTCGTGGCTCTTTTATGTATATAGTCAATGCTTTATGACAATTTTGCGAGATTAGCACATCGGTAGTGCACGGGCTTCCCAAGCCTGGGAGGCGGGTTCGATTCCCGTATCTCGCTCTATGAGGGTGCGTCATAAGTCCTATGGATAGCAGACAAAGACGGGCTGAAAGTCCAAAAGCACCTAGCCCAGGGCAACGCCCTGAGTAATATTGGTATTAAGCAATGTCGCCCTGAAGGGGCAAAAGCATTAATAATGAGATGCTTTTGCCCTTTCAGGGCGACATTTTGTTGGGACGTTAACCCCAGGTCGATGCCCTGGGCCATGGGCAGATTGCCCTTTCAGGGCGCATAGGACATGACTTATGACACACCCTCTACTTTTTGTTTTATATTTTTCGTTTTACTTTTCACCATGTTTTTCACCTCGCTTTCCATCCTACTTTTGCGTAAAGGTTTGCGTTAAGTTTTTGCCATTTTTAAGCACATCTTATCATTTTATTTTATACCTTTGCATACGGAAAAATAAAAAACTAGAATAAACAAAAACAAACAAATCATGAAAGAGCTTAAATCATTAAACAAGCGTACAGCTCCTAAGAGCGTAGCGCCAGAGAGAATCATTCAGTTCGGTGAAGGCAACTTCCTCCGTGCATTCGTAGATTGGATTGTATGGAACATGAACAAGAAGACCGATTTCAATGGTTCTGTCGTTGTCGTACAGCCTTTGGCACAAGGTATGGTAGACTGGTTGAACGGCCAGGATTGCCTTTACCATGTCAACCTCCAGGGTAAGGAGAACGGTCAGGCAGTCAACACTCTCGAGCGTATCGACGTTATTAGCCGTGCCTTGAACCCATACTCTCAGAACCAGGCATTCATGGCCTTGGCTGAGCAGCCAGAGATGCGTTTCATCATCTCTAACACTACAGAGGCAGGTATCGCATTCGATGATTCTTGCAAGTTCACCGATGCTCCTGCTTCATCTTACCCAGGCAAGCTGGTTCAGTTGTTGTTCCACCGCTATAAGTTCTTCGAGGGAGACCCAACAAAGGGTATGATCTTGATGCCTTGTGAGTTGATTTTCTTGAATGGTCACCACTTGAAGGAGTGCATCTACCAGTACATCGAGCTCTGGAAGGGCGATATGGGTGCTGACTACGAGGGCTTCAAGGAGTGGTTCACCAAGTACTGCTACGTATGCGCAACACTCGTAGACCGCATCGTTCCTGGCTTCCCACGTGACACCATCAAGGAAATCCAGCAGAAGATTTGCTACAAGGATAACCTCGTAGTAAAGGCTGAGAGCTTCCACCTTTGGGTAATCGAGAAGGCAGAGAACATGACCGTAGAGCAGATGAAGGAAGAGTTCCCAGCTCACAAGGCAGGTCTCCACGTGCTCATCACCGACAACGAGAAGCCATACCACGAGCGCAAGGTTACACTTTTGAATGGCCCTCATACGGTATTGAGCCCTGTAACATACTTAAGCGGTGTCAACATCGTTCGTGACGCATGCGAACACCCAGTTCTCGGCAAGTACATCCACAAGGTGCAGTTCGAAGAGTTGATGCAGACCTTAAACTTGCCTATGGACGAGCTCCAGAAGTTTGCTTCCGATGTATTGGAGCGCTTCGAGAATCCATTCGTAGACCATCAGGTAACCAGCATCATGCTCAACTCATTCCCTAAGTATGAGACCCGCGACCTTCCAGGTGTCAAGATTTACTTGGAGCGCAAGGGCGAGCTTCCTCAGGGCTTGGTATTCGGTCTTGCAGCAATCATCACCTATTACAAGGGCGGTAAGCGTGCAGACGGCGCAGAAATCAAACCACAGGATGACCCAAAGATCATCGACAAGTTGACAGAGCTTTGGGCGACAGGCGACACTCAGAAGATTGCAGAGGGTGTACTTGGCTTCGACTACATCTGGCACGAGAATTTGAACGAGACTGTTCCAGGCTTGACAGAACTTGTTAAGAAGGATCTCGACTTGATTCAGGAGAAGGGTATGTTGGAGGCAGTAAAAACAATCCTCTAATCGTAGCAATTGCAAACAATAATAATACGCAGATAAACAATTTAAGAAATCCCGGTAAGCAAAAAGGCTTATCGGGATTTCTTTTATTTAGAGGGTTGAGATGAAACTACACGCTCACGAAGGGGGCAAAACAAGAATATATCATAAGAAACATACAATACACCCTGAAAGGTGGAACGAAAAAAGGTCACTACCCTTTCGAGCAATGACCTTAATCTTTATATATGATATTTGAACTATCAAATTACCTATTCTGCAAGGAGATTAATCCTTGAAGAAGTCCTTAACAGCCTCGTTAGGTACCATCTTCTCATCGAAGACATAAGCACCAGTCTTAGGGCTCTTAACCATCTTGATAACCTTTGTATATGCGCGACCATCCATGTTACCTTCGTGGAGGGTAGCGACCGCTTTCTTTGCCATAGTCTATTAAAATTGATAAATTTGTTTATAAACTTGTAAGCTAGCTTACTTAATCTCCTTGTGAAGAGTCATCTTCTTAAGGATTGGGTTGTACTTCATCAACTCAAGACGCTCAGGAGTGTTCTTACGATTCTTTGTAGTCACGTAACGGCTTGTACCTGGCATACCACTGTTCTTCTGCTCAGTGCACTCGAGGATAACCTGTACTCTATTACCTTTTGCTTTCTTTGCCATGATATTTATTCTCCTATTACTTTAATGTCTTTCCAATCTACATAGCCCTTCTTTACTGCCTGATTGAGAGCAGCATCGAGACCTACCTTATTAATGAGACGAAGACCAGCAGCACTGATCTTGAGGCTGATCCAGCAACCTTCTTCTACATAGTAGAACTTCTTGCTGAAGAGGTTAACGTCAAAGCTTCTCTTTGTACGGTGCTTTGAGTGAGACACATTGCAACCTAACTGTGCCTTCTTACCTGTAATTTGACAAATCTTAGACATTTCTATCTTTAATTTTGTAATTCGTTAATTGATACCTATTCCAAACAGAGTGCAAAGTTACAAAATATTTCCGTAATAACAAAATAATCCCTAAAAGAACTGCATCTTTTAAGGATTATTAATATTTATAGTTTTCTATTTTGCCTTTTAGCGAGATTTTTCGCTATCTATAAGCCGTTTACGCCATTTCGCTCTACCCTGCCAAACGAGCAGGACGAGGCATGCTTTACGCCTCTTTCTTGAGTTCCTCGGCATGTTCCTTCAAGAACTCGCACATGCTCTTAAGAGCCGTGTTCGTAGCGATGGCGAGATTGATGTCGCGTCCGAAGTCCTCGCTCAGTTTCATTACTCTCACATCGTCCTTGCTGCCATATCCGATGTAGATGGTCCCCACAGGAATTTCCTTTGTACCACCCGTAGGACCAGCCACGCCAGTCGCAGAGATGGCGAAATCCACATTGAGCGACTTGATGGCGCCAAGCACCATCTCACGAGCCACCTCCTCGCAGACTGCAGTTTGCTCCTCCAGGACCTCATGGCTTACGCCAAGCAGGTTCTCTTTCACCTCATTGGTGTAAGAGATGACACCACCCTTGAAGTAGTTACTAGCACCAGGCAAAGAAATAATTGCCTCGGCGATGCGACCGCCTGTACAACTTTCTGCCGTACCTAATGTTTTCTCACTATTGTACAACATCTCTGAGATGCTCTTACTCAATATTTTGCTTTCAAATTCCACGTCTTCTCAATTCTTTATTATTAATCCTTTATTACCAATTCTTCATTACTTGAATGTTACCTTAGAGTATGCTGGCAAGTCGATGGTGGCGAAGTCGCCGTCACGATACTTGAAGGTTCCCACGCAACCTATCATCGCTGCATTGTCGGTGGTATAGCTGAACTTAGGAATGTAGATAGTCCAGCCGAATCGCTTGGCATGGTCACGGAAAGCATTGCGCAAGCCATTGTTAGCTGACACGCCACCTGCCACTGCCACATGTTTGATGCCCGTCTCCTTGACTGCCATACGGAGTTTCTTCATCAGAATGTCCACGATGGTGAACTCGATGCTTGCCGCCAAGTCGTACTTGTTCTTCTCCACGAAGTCAGGATCCTCTGCCACCCACTTGCGCATGTTGTAGAGGAAGCTGGTCTTGAATCCAGAGAAACTGTAGTTCATGCCCGGGATGTGTGGCTCAGCAAAGGTAAACGCCTTCGGATTACCCTGACGGGCATATTTGTCGACGATAGGACCACCAGGATACCCCCACTCCAACACCTTGGCGCACTTGTCGATAGCCTCGCCAGCCGCATCGTCGATGGTCTGTCCGAGCACCTGCATGTCGTTGTAGGCGTTCACCTTCACGATTTGAGAGTTGCCACCGCTCACGAGCAAGCAGATGAACGGGAAAGGAGGCGCGCTGTTGTCATCGTCGCTCTCCTTGATGAAATGAGCCATCACGTGTCCCTGCAAATGGTTTACATCGATGAGTGGAATATTGAGCGCACGAGCGAATCCCTTGGCGAAGCTTACGCCCACGAGCAAGGAGCCCATCAAGCCCGGGCCACGGGTGAAAGCCACAGCCGAGAGGTCTTCCTTCTTGATGCCAGCGCGAGCGATTGCCTGGTCTACCACCGGAACCACGTTCTGCTGATGGGCACGCGAAGCCAACTCCGGAACCACACCGCCATAAGCACGGTGAACCTCCTGCGAAGCCGTCACGTTGCTCAGCAACACTCCGTTCTTGAGCACTGCGGCCGAGGTATCGTCGCAACTGCTCTCTATACCTAATATATAAATATCTTTCTTGTCTTCCATAACATGAATGGATTAATGTGTCAATACTTCCACTCCGTGCTCTGTCATCACGAAGGTATGCTCCCACTGCGCAGATGGTTTCTCATCGCCAGTGATGACTTCCCATCCGTATGGATCGTCGGCGTCGATGAACACCTTCCAGGTGCCCATGTTGATCATAGGCTCGATGGTGAACACCATGCCTGGCACGAGCAACATGCCTGTGCCCTTATGACCATAGTGGAGCACTTCTGGCTCCTCATGGAAATGGATGCCTACGCCATGACCGCAGAGGTCACGAACCACGCCATAGCCATACTTCTTGCAATGTTTCTCGATGGCATGGCCGATGTCGCCCACGAAGCTATAAGGCTTGGCAGCCTCGGCACCAATCTCCAGGCACTCCTTGGCAACACGCACCAGCTGCTCTTTCTCAGGGGTGGTCTTGCCACCGACGATGAACATACGGCTGGCGTCGGCATAATAGCCGTCCACGATGGTTGTCATGTCCACATTGACGATGTCGCCCTCTTGCAGCACGTCCTCTTCCTTAGGAATGCCATGGCATACCACCTCGTTGATACTGGTACACACACTCTTAGGATACCCCTCATAGTTGAGGCATGCAGGTATGGCATTATGCTCCTTGCAATAAGCCATGCAAATATCATCGATTTCCTGAGTGTTCATGCCCGGGTGAATGGCTTCTGCCACTGCATCGAGGCAACCAGTGTTGACAACACCGCTCTTACGGATGCCTTCTATCTGTTCTGGAGTCTTAATCAAGTCACGGGTAGGCACAAGCTTGCCCTTGTTTTCCCAATACATCACCTGTTTGTCGAGCTCTGTGAGAGGCTGACCAGGCAGGCAATGCCATCTTTTCTTATTTGCCATTATTTTTATATATTAAAATTTCCGAATGCAAAAGTACATCATTTATCGCAGAGTGCAAAATTATTAGTGCAAATAATTGTAAATCTTATCACACCAATCCTCGCCGTTCTGCGGACAATAGGTAAAGATTCCCAACTCGGAGGCAGCACAACAGTTGCGGGCGCCATCGTCGATAAAGAGGCATTCCTCAGGCAAAGCCTTCTCCTGTGCCATCACGTAGCGAAAGAAATTCTCGTCGGGCTTCATGTACTTCACCTCGTAGGAACGGTACATGGCGTCGAAGTAGTCGCCTATCGGATGCCCATCGCCCGAGAACTCCTCGCTGTCGGTAAACGAGGACATGTATGGGTTGGTGTTGCTGAGCAAGATGACGCGGTAGCCCTGCTTCTTCAGGTTCCTGATGGTCAAGAGCTTGCGGGCTGGCACTTCTTTCACATAGCCCGTCCAGCAATGCTTCAGCTCATCGAAGCTCACCTCTCTGCCCACGAGTCGGCTCACCTCTGCTCGGTATTCCGCCTCGCTGAGTTTGCCTTCCTCCAGCTCGCCGTTGATGCCCTGCTGGGTGTAGACGTTCATCATCTTGCCGAAGTCTTTCAACCCCAGCTCCACGAAGCGACGAGTCGCTTCCTCACTGTCGAGAGTGATGACCACACCACCCATATCGAATATCACTGTCTTAATCATATTATGTTATAAAATGTATATCCTAAAAACTCCTTGTTGTCTTTATCTATAGTAACTTTTTACTTGAAACTTTAGTCTTTTATCTTGTACCCTTGAAACTTTTATCTAAAAAATTTCAAGTTTGTTCTTTCTTGCCTCTGTGAGCGAGGCTATCTTAGCCTGCTCTTCCTGGTATTCCTTGCGCAACCGCTCATAACGTTCATTGAGCTCGGCGATAAACTTAGGGCGCTCTGTCTCGTTGAGGAATCGGGCACAGATGCCGGCGTTGAGCGAGGCATCCTTTACCCAGATGACCGGTCCGTCATATTCCGGGGCTATCTTGAGCGCCACATGCAGCTCGCTAGTCGTCGCACCGCCCACCATGATAGGGATGCGCAGCCCTGCCTGTTGCATCGCACGTGCCGTATGCACCATTTCCTCCAGAGATGGTGTAATCAGACCGCTCAACCCGATGGCATCCACCTTCTCCTCGATGGCTTTCTTCACGATTTGCTCGGCAGGCACCATCACGCCGAGGTCGATGATGTCGTAGTTGTTGCACGACATCACCACGCACACGATGTTCTTTCCAATGTCATGCACGTCGCCTTTCACCGTCGCCATCAATATCTTGCCAGCCTTGGTGGAAGACCCTGAGTTCTCCGCCTCGATGTGCGGTTGCAGGATGGAAACGGCAGCCTTCATCGTACGAGCCGTCTTCACCACCTGCGGAAGGAACATCTTGCCTTCTCCGAAGAGAGTGCCCACCTCGTTCATGCCATCCATGAGCGGCCCCTCGATGACATTCACGGCATGAGGATATTTCTGCAATGCCTCGCCTATATCTTGCGGCAAGAACTCGGAGATACCCTTGCGAAGCGCATACTTCAGTCGATTCTCCACATTGTCCTTTCGCCACTCTGGTGCAGCAGGCTTCTTGGGTGCCACGCCACCTGCCTTGGCTGCCGCCTTGGCAGCATCCGCCTTCTCCTTGATTTCGGCGGCAAGTTCGATGAGGTCTTCCGCCGCACCCTTTCGGCGATTCAGAACGACATCCTCGATGAGTTGCAGTTGGTCTTTAGACAACTTATCGTAATCCATTCTTGCTTTGGCGTTTACGATTCCAAAGTCCATGCCTGCTTTCTGCGCATGGCGCAGGAACACGCAGTGTATAGCCTCTCGGATATAGGTGTTGCCACGGAAGGAGAACGAGAGGTTGCTGACACCACCACTGACGTGAGCCCCCGGCAGATTCTCGTGAATCCACTTTGTGGCACGGATAAACTCCACGGCATAGTTGTCGTGCTCCTCCATACCGGTGGCAATGGCGAGCACGTTAGGGTCGAAGATGATGTCGAGTGGGTTCATGCCGAGTTTGTCCACCAAGAGGTGATAAGCTCGCCCAGCTATCTCGATGCGTCGCTCGTAGGTGGTTGCCTGTCCTATCTCGTCGAAGCACATCACCACCACGGCGGCTCCATAGCGCATCACGTCACGGGCATGGGAGAGGAACACCTCCTCGCCTTCCTTCAGCGATATACTGTTGACGATGCACTTGCCCTGGCAGCACTTCAAACCAGCCACGATGACATCCCACTTGGAGGAGTCTATCATGACGGGCACACGCGCCACGTCAGGCTCGGCGGCTATCATGTTGAGGAAGTTGACCATCTCAGCCTTGGCATCCAGCAAGCCATCGTCCATGTTGACGTCCACGACGGCGGCTCCGTCAGCCACTTGCTTGCGGGCGATGCCAATGGCCTCCTCATAATTCTTTTCATTGATCAAGCGCAGGAACTTTCGGCTACCAGCCACGTTGCATCGCTCGCCCACGTTGACGAAACGATGAGCATCCACTGGCAGACGCACAGTGTCGTCCACCTGCAAGAGGTCTAATCCCGAGAGCCAAAGATACTTCGACTTCTCCACCAGCTGATGGGGCTTTTTACCTTTCGCCAGCTCTGCGTATCGGGCGATAAACTCAGGACTCGTGCCGCAGCAACCACCAATGATGTTGACGATGCCCTCGTCGATAAACTCAGCGATTTTGGGAGCCATGCTCTCCGCCGTCTCGTCATACTGCCCCATCTCGTTCGGCAGTCCGGCGTTAGGATGCGCACTTACGTAGTAAGGTGATACTTTGGCAATGTGCTCGATGAAAGGTTTCATCTGGGGGGCTCCGAAGGCACAGTTCATGCCGAAGGAAAAAATAGGATATGGAGAGAGGCTCGCCAAGAAGGCATCCACGGTCTGCCCGCTCAGGGTTCTTCCCGCCAAGTCGCTCACCGTCATGCTGATCATGATCGGTAGCTCCACCCCATGCTTGCCCATCATGGTCTGTGCAGCGTCTATCATCGCCTTGCAGTTCAATCCATCGAAGATGGTCTCTATCAAGATGATGTCGGCGCCGCCTTCGATGAGGCCATCAATCTGCTCGCAGCAATCTTCGAAGAGCTCATCGTAGGTAATCTCACGGGCTGCAGGGTTACTGACATCCGGACTCATGGAACAAGTTTTGTTGGTTGGTCCCACGTCGCCTGCCACGAATCGCGGCTTGTCGGGCGTAGAAAACTTGTCGCACTCCATTCGGGCGAGTCGGGCACCCTCATACGCCATCTCCCTAGCGCAATCCTCCAGGTGATAATCAGCCTGCGAGATGCGCTGCGATGAGAAAGTGTTGGCGGTGATGATGTCGGCACCCGCCTCCAAGTAGTTTCGATAAATCTGCGAAATCACATCCGGGCGCGTGATGTTGAGCATGTCATTGTTGCCCTTCATCTGTCCTGGCTGTTCACGGAACCTGTCTCCACGGAAGTCCTCCTCAGTGAGGTTGAACTTCTGAATCTCCGTTCCCATGGCACCATCGAGTATCAGAATCCTCTTCTTGATTTCCTCTCTTATGTTATAGTTCATCGTCGTTATCCAAATACATAATGTTCAATTAAGCATTAAACATTATTAATTAAACATTATCATTAGTAGTGCTTGATGGCACGGTCCATTTCTCGGCGGTCCTCTTTTTCCTTGAGAGTCTGTCGCTTGTCATACTCCTTCTTACCCTTGCAGAGGGCGATGTCCACCTTGGCACGTCCATGGTCGTCGATGAAGACGAGCGTTGGCACGATGGTGAAACCAGGCTGTTTGATGTCCTCCTCCAAACGGCGAAGTTCACGCTTGTTGAGCAGCAGCTTGCGGTCGCGGCGCGCCTCGTGGTTGGAGAACGAGCCATAGAAGTAAGGAGAGATATTCATGCCCTTCACCCAGAGCTCGCCCTGGTAGAAGTCGCAGAAGCTGTCCACGAGCGAAGCCTTTCCATTGCGGATGGACTTGATCTCGGTGCCCGTGAGCACGATGCCTGCGGTGTAAGTATCTACGAAGAAGTACTCGAACGAGGCCTTCTTGTTGCGTATCTGTATCGGACTCTTCTTGCGGAGTTCCTGTTCTTGTTTGTTCATATACCTTATTATATATATAATATTTGCTTAAACTTTTGCCGTATTACTTCACGACAGTTGCGAAATTGTCAATGTGTTCGTCAATGTAGTAAGCGATGCGAGAAGTCCATTCCTCCTCATTCTCCACGAACACATCGTCGAAATCATCAAACTCAGGGAAGCGCTCATAGAGCGCCATGAACTCTTCGACGGTCATGTCGCCCTCAATCTCCTCGTGGTGATTCTTGTAGAGCACGTGGCTCTTGTTGATGAGCTTGTAAAGGTCTTGCAAGCCCCAGTTGCGAAACGCCTTGTCGGTCGGGTTCATCCAGATGAAGGCACCATATCCGTTATGGATAAGCTGAATCATACCCCCATCCATCATCTCCTCGTGAAGGATGTCCCAGGCGAGGAGGGTAATCTGGTCACTGTTGAGCTGCGCCATGTTGTCGGCTGTCAGCTCACCCCCTATCGCCTCATGGATGGCATCCACGAAAGCCTTCACAAACTCGTCCATGCCTGCCTCCGCGGCTTGCTGAAGCTTGGCGTCATTTATCTTAACTTCAATCATAATCTACTAAAAATTGCAATTTTCAGTTTGCAAAGATACATCAAAATGGGGACAAAGCAAAGAAAAAATCTAAATATTAGGTTAAAGAGTTAAAAAGAATACCCAAATGTAGGTATTTTCCAGATATTTTTTGTACTTTTGTGCTCGGAAATGAATAAAAGGAGCTTGCCCTTCCCGACAATCGAGCGAAGGAGAAAGGGGCAAGAGGCTCTGGTTTCAGCAAAGAATTATACAAACATTAGATAAACATTATACTTATATATTCATTAATATAAATTTAGCGAATATGATTTATTCTAAAGAAGTTGACAACATGTGCGTTGTCGCTAAGGGTCCTAACCACGGACCAGCTCCAATTCCTGAAGAGGGAAAATGGATTCAGGCAAAAGAGATCAAGGATATCTCTGGTTATACTCACGGTGTGGGTTGGTGTGCTCCTCAGCAGGGTGCTTGCAAGCTTTCCTTGAACATCAAGGAAGGTGTTATCCAGGAGGCTCTTGTTGAGACTATCGGTTGTACTGGTATGACTCACTCAGCTGCCATGGCTTCTGAGATTCTCCCAGGCAAGACTATCCTTGAGGCTTTGAACACTGACCTCGTTTGCGACGCTATCAACACAGCTATGCGCGAGCTCTTCCTCCAGATTGTTTATGGTCGTAGCCAGAGCGCTTTCTCTGAGGGCGGTCTTGTTATCGGTGCTGGCCTTGAGGACCTTGGTAAGGGTCTTCGTTCACAGACTGGTACTCTCTATGGTACTGTAGCTAAGGGTACACGTTACCTCGAGTTGACAGAGGGTTACATCACAAAGCAGTTCTTGGATAAGGACAACCAGGTTTGTGGTTATGAGTATGTTCACCTCGGCAAGATGATGGAGGCAATCAAGAACGGTATGGACGCTAACGAAGCTGTCAAGAAGTTCACAGGTTGCTACGGTCGTACAACTGCCGAGCAGGGTGCTGTTAAATCAATTGATCCACGTAAAGAATAATAAGGAGATACAGATATGATTAGAAAAGTAAGTTACGAAAGTCAGGAACGTCGCGAGAAGCAAGTTCTTGCTGCTCTTAATGCTAACGGTATCAAGAGCTTGGAAGAGGCTAATCAAATCTGCGAGGACGCAGGTGTTGATCCTTATCAGATGTGTGAAGACACTCAGCGTATCTGCTTCGAGAACGCTAAGTGGGCATATGTAGCTGGTGCTGCCATCGCTATCAAGAAGGGTGTTAAGAGCGCTGCTGACGCTGCCGAGGCTATCGGTATCGGTCTTCAGAGTTTCTGTATCCCTGGTTCTGTTGCCGACGACCGTAAGGTAGGTCTTGGTCACGGTAACTTAGCTGCTCGTTTGCTCCGTGAGGAGACTGAGTGCTTCGCTTTCTTGGCAGGTCACGAGTCTTTCGCTGCTGCCGAGGGTGCCATCAAGATTGCTGAGATGGCCAACAAGGTACGTGTAAAGCCTTTGCGCGTTATCTTGAACGGTCTTGGCAAGGACGCTGCTCAGATCATCAGCCGTATCAACGGCTTCACATACGTACAGACCAAGTTCGACTACTACACAAGCGAGTTGAAGGTGGTTCGCGAGATTGCTTACTCTGACGGTCCTCGTGCTAAGGTTAAGTGCTACGGCGCTGACGATGTTCGCGAGGGTGTTGCCATCCTCTGGAAGGAGAACGTAGATGTATCCATCACTGGTAACTCTACCAACCCTACTCGTTTCCAGCACCCAGTAGCTGGTACATACAAGAAGGAGCGTTTGGCTGCTGGTAAGCCATACTTCTCAGTAGCTTCTGGTGGTGGTACAGGTCGTACATTGCACCCAGATAACATGGCTGCAGGCCCTGCTTCTTACGGTATGACAGATACTATGGGTCGTATGCACTCTGACGCTCAGTTCGCAGGTTCTTCTTCAGTTCCTGCTCACGTAGAGATGATGGGTTACCTCGGTATGGGTAACAACCCTATGGTAGGTGCTACTGTAGCTATCGCCGTAGCTGTAGACCTCGCTTTGAACAAGAAGTAATTTTCTTGCTTTCAAGCAAAAGCTTAAGATCATTTCATAAGCAAACATATAGCCCAGGAAAATCTCAAAAGAGAATTTCCTGGGCTTTTTTATTTCATCGCCGCCCCTCTACTTGGTACTTCGAATGCTTCTGCGAATCAAGAGCAAGCTATAGGCCAAGCTCGCCAAAACTACCAATATGCCCAACAGCCAATAAAGCAATCCATGGTAATCGAGGCGAGTCAACGCCAGCACCAACAACGCGAAAGACAGATGAACCAACAAGGAGCCACCACCCTTCCGTGTGATGCGATAACGATAATACAATCGACTAAACGCAAGCACCGCAAGTGCCTCTACAGCATAAGCTACGACAATTCCGAAGCCAAGTCCTAATAGTCCACCCAGCAGATAGCCCACGATTTCGCAAATAACCAGCAAAAGTACACACAAGCATTCTTGTGCAAGAAACACCTTAGACTCACCCCTAGACAACGGCAAGTATTCTATCGGAAGATAGACTGCCTTGAAAAGCATGCCAAGCGAAGCAACCTGGGTCATGGCAAGCATACCGAGGAACTTAGAATCATACAAAAGGGGAATCCCTATCGGCAACGCCAATATCATCAAGGCGACAATCGGCCCTATCAAGAGCACATTCATCTCCAACTGTCGGTTGACCGTCAAATTTCTGGAATCCACAGACTGAGTCTCCAGGCGATTGCCCACAATGGCCGACAAGCGAGGATAATAATCCGACTCCATTACCGAGAACACCATGCCAGCATACACAATGACGATGGTAGATCCCGCATTGAAAAGTCCCACCATCTCCAGGTCACCTTGGGTGTTGAGAAAAGCTCGAACCAAGAACTCCGCTCCAGAGTTGACCATGCCAGCCAAGACGAAAGACATGCCCAGACGAACGAGAGGCTTCCCTTTGGCAAGCTCTATTTTGGAGAAATTCAGACGGAACCTAACCTCTCGCCAAGAATACCCGAGATTGAGTACCCATTGAGAAAAAGCGATGAAGAACAAGACTGGCAAGATGCCGCTCGCGCCAAATATCCAATAGATAGGAACAGAGAAAAGCAAGGACAATAAGGTCAGGAGAAACGCCTGCATAGCCAACGCCTTCAACTTACCCAATGCCTTCAGTATCGACATCTCGCCTCCCGCCAGGATGGTAAAGAAGACAGTAGGAGCCAAAAGGATGAAATGCAAAGTATGGTTGCCCCAGGAAAAAGCAAAGAGGTTGAGCAGAGGTCCCAACAAGACACAGACCAACGCTCCCAAGGTTGCAGCTAGGAGACTAAATGACCGAACCAAACAAACCGTCTCCTCGACCGACTTGTCTAGCTTGTTTTGTTGTCTGCCCAGGGTATCAGCCACGACCTTCACGCCACTGGTAGGAATACCCAGATTGCAAGCCGAGGTAAGAAAAGTGGAAGTAGAATTAAAAAGAGACAACAACCCCATACCAGCGGGTCCAAGGAATAGGGCCGTAAACTTGTTACGCACTACTCCCACCAAAATATTCAAGCCCTGTACACCGCCAAAGATGCCAGTGTATTTCAAGATATGGGTATAGCTATTGTCTTCTTTCTTTCTTTCTTCCATACTGATAAAACGAATAAAACAAGAGAATATTATCCGTCTCCCTCATAAAATAGCATAAAAAAAGGCCGTTCCCCTGAAAGGGAATCGACCTTTTATACTTTTCAATCTTCAAAGAAGATTAAGCCTCAGCTGGAGCCTCCTCTGCAGGAGTTTCCTCAGCAGCCTTAGCAGCCTCAGCCTCTGCCTGAGCAGCAGCTGCAGCAGCCTTCTTGTCAGCTACCTTCTTAGCGATTGCTTCATTCATCTTCTTCTCAGCCTCGAGCTCCTTAGCAGCAGCCTCTTTCTTAGCCTTAGCCTCATTCTCGCGAACTGCAGCAGACTTCTGGTCTGCGCCGTTCTTCCAAGCGTCGAAACGCTTCTGAGCCTCAGCCTCGTCGAATGCGCCCTTCTTAACGCCACCCTTGAGGTGCTTCATCAAGTAAACGCCCTCGCCCTTGAGGATGTTGCGAACTGTGTCTGTTGGCTGTGCACCTGTCTCTACCCAGTAGAGGGCACGATCGAAATTCAAATCTACAGTAGCTGGATTGGTGTTAGGGTTGAAAGTACCAATCTTCTCAGTAAATTTACCATCACGTGGTGCTCTAACGTCAGCGATTACGATGCTATAGAAAGCATAGCTCTTACGACCGCCGCGCTGTAATCTGATTTTTGTTGCCATTTTTTAATTTAATTTATTTATGAGGTTTGAATTTTATGCTGCCATCTCGTGACAGCGGGTGCAAAGGTACTACTTTTATTTCGTACCCACAAGTTTTTGCCTTGTTTTTTAATATTTTTTATCGTATGCTGGCATTTCTATGCCTCAGTCCTTTGAATTTCAACGGATTCGGTCTGCCGCACGAACCAGTTTCTCGTCATCGTCCACACCTTTTCTTGCCATCAGCACAAGTATCAGCGAGATAAGGGGAAGGCAGGCTGAGAAGCGGATGCTCATGTCGCCATTCACTTCCGGCAGTCCTACGATTCCAAACAACATCAACGCATAATCTACGTACCACAACACATTGAACAATGTGATGATGGAACAGAGATTCAGCTGTTGCTTGCGGTTCTTAAACAAGAAGATGGTGACCAAGGTCAGCACTGCCGACACGGCGAGCAGGATGAACAACGGCAAACAAGTTGCCGCGAACACGATGCCCTGGTCTCCGCTGACAAAGCCGAGGTTATACAGCAGACTGTCCCCTCCCATTGTCTTGCTAGCTATTGTGGCAATGGGAAAGAACAAACACAATGCATAACAGATGAAGGCTACTATCAAAAACAGGGTTTGTTTACGCTGTATCATCGTGAGTAGCTTTTTTAGATCTCGTCGTTCTTGTCTTGCTGAGCTGCAGACTGCTGAGAAGGGTCACGCCAGTAGATGTTGTTCTCCACGAACTCCTGAGTTGCCAGCAATGTAGGCTTTGGCAACTTCTCGTAGTAGCGAGAAATCTCAATCTGCTCACGATTCTCAAAGACCTCCTCCAAGGAATCGTTGTATGAAGCAAACTCCTGAAGTTTCTTGCTCAATTCCTGCTTAATCTCGACAGAAATCTGGTTGGCGCGCTTTGCGATGATGGCAACACTCTCATAGATGTTGTGAGTGTCATCACAAAGGTCCATAATGTTACGTGTAACTGTGTTAACTGGTGCTTTTGATTTCTTAAAATCCATAATTTATAGTACTATATAATTAATTTTTTATTGAATGTCTTCTTATATAATAAGGTATCGCCCTTATTGGGCGCCTACCCCATCCACATCATTCGTGGCTGCTCAGTTTTTCGTAGGTGTCCTCAGGGTGAGCCTTCTCAAACTCCTTGCACTTCTCAATGTACTTCTCTGCGAGGGCTCTTTCCTTGGAATCAGGGTACTCATTGATGAAGCCATAGCATTCATCCTCGGCATCCTGGTAACGCTCCAACTGCTTGCTCTCGATACTCATCTTAGCCAATTCATACTTGCCCTTCATGATGAGTGAGGCAAACTCCTCGCGCTTGTTGCTGTAAGGATAGTCTTTCAGGGCGTTCTGCGCCGTCACGATGCAAGCCTCGTAGTTGTTGCCGCCATTGGTGCAATTGCCGAAATAGGTACCCAAGTCGAAGTAGAGCTTGGCACTCTTGTACTCCTTCTCCACCAAGATGTCCTGCAAGGTAAAGAGGCGATTGCTTGCCTGTGCCTTCAGATGGGCATCAGGGTACAGGTCGAGGAAATCCTGGAAGGCAGAGATTGCCGTGTAGGTCGTGCTCTGGTCCAGACGAGGCTCCGGAGCGTTCTGGTAGAGGCTCTCGCCGATATAGTATCTTGCGTTCTCGGCAAACATGCCCTTCGGATAAGAGCTGCAATACTTCTTGAAGTATTCCGAGGCAGTCTCGTAGTCCTTCATTCCATACTCAGCCATGGCGAGCATGTAGAGGCATTCCTCGCCTTCGGTGGAACCCTTCTTGATGGTTACCAACTCCTGCAGCAATGGCACGGCACGAGAATACTTGCCCTGTGCGAAACATTGCTTAGCATACTCATACTTATAGTTATTGTCGCCAGACTTGATAACCTGGTTATATTCGTTGGCACATCCTGTCAAGAGGAGCGCCACTGTTGCTGCGATAAGAGTCAATTTCTTCATAATCATTATTTTGAGATGCAAAGTTACAGATTATTTGGCTATTTACAAAAGAAAAAATACATTTTTTCGCAAATTATTAATCTTTATAACGATTAATGCCGTTTTTTTTGTATTTTTGCACCTAAAAACAGAGTATATGGACTTCAAACTAACTTCAAAATACAAACCGACGGGCGATCAGCCCCAAGCCATCAAGCAGCTCACCCAAGGGGTGCTTGAGGGGGATCCTGCCCAAGTCTTGCTCGGTGTGACGGGTTCGGGAAAGACCTTCACCGTGGCGAACGTCATTGCCAACGTGGGTAAGCCGACGCTGATTCTGAGCCACAACAAGACGCTTGCCGCCCAACTCTACCAGGAGATGAAGGGCTTCTTCCCAGAGAACGCCGTCGAGTATTATGTGTCTTACTACGATTATTACCAGCCGGAGGCTTACCTCCCTACCACCGACACTTACATCGAGAAGGACCTCGCCATCAACGACGAGATCGACAAGTTGCGCCTCGGTGCCGTCTCCGCCCTCCTATCCGGGCGAAAGGATGTCATCGTGGTGTCGTCGGTGTCGTGCATCTATGGTATGGGCGGACCTGTGGCGATGCAGGAAAACATCATCAAGATTCACCGTGGTCAGAAACTCGACAGAAATGAGTTTCTACGCAAGCTCGTGGATGCGCTCTATGTGCGAAACGACATCGAGATGAAGCGTGGCAACTTCCGTGTGAAGGGCGAGACCGTGGACATCTTCATGGCCTATAGCGACAACGTGCTCAGGGTGACTTGGTGGGATGATGAGATCGACTGCATCGAGGAGGTGGATTCGATTACCTATCACCGTCTATGTGCCTTCGACGAGTACGAGATTTATCCTGCCAACCTCTTCGTAACCAGCAAGGAGCAACAGGACATTGCCATCCGCCATATCCAGGACGATCTGATGAAACAGGTGGAATTTTTCAAGAGCATCGGCGACGGCATCAAGGCACAGCGCATTAAGGAGCGTGTGGAGTACGACATGGAGATGATCAAGGAGCTGGGACACTGCTCGGGCATTGAGAACTATTCGAGATACTTCGACGGAAGAAAACCTGGCGAGCGCCCTTACTGTCTGCTCGACTTCTTCCCGAAGGACTATCTGTTGGTAGTTGACGAGAGCCATGTCAGCATTCCTCAAATCGGGGCGATGTACGGAGGTGACCGTGCCCGAAAGACCAACTTGGTGGAATACGGATTCCGTCTGCCTGCCGCCTTCGACAACCGTCCGCTGACTTTCGATGAGTTCCACAGCCTGATTCATCAAGCCATCTATGTGAGCGCCACCCCTGCCGACTATGAGTTGAAGGAATCGGAAGGCGTCGTGGTGGAGCAGTTGATCCGCCCTACCGGCTTGCTGGACCCAGAGATAGAGGTTCGTCCGAGCGAGAACCAGATAGATGACTTGCTGGACGAGATTCTGACCCGCACCCATCGCAATGAGCGAGTGCTCATCACGACCCTGACCAAGCGAATGGCGGAAGAGTTGACCGAGTTCTTGCTCAACCACAACGTCAAGGCAGCCTATATCCACAGCGACGTGGCGACCTTGGACCGTGTGAAGATTATGAACGACCTGCGTGCCGGTGTTTACGATGTCTTGGTGGGTGTCAACCTGTTGCGTGAAGGACTCGACCTGCCGGAGGTTTCGCTCGTTGCCATTCTCGATGCCGACAAGGAAGGATTCCTGCGAAGCCATCGCTCGCTGACGCAGACGGCGGGGCGTGCAGCTCGAAACGTGAACGGCAAGGTCATCATGTATGCCGACAACATCACGGACAGTATGCAGAAGACGATTGACGAGACAGCCCGTCGGCGCACCATCCAGCTGAAATACAACGAGGACCACGGCATCACGCCAAAGCAAATCGTCAAGGCGATTACCTCGGCACTGCCAACGAGCAAGGAGGACTCTGGCGGCAATGGTGCCAGCAAGAGTCAGGCCACTATCATCGGGATGGAAGGTTCCGAGCAGCGAGTCTACGTGGAGCCCGAGAGCGCCGCCTTCGTCGCCGACCCTATCGTGCGTAGCATGAGCCGCGAGGAGTTGGAGAAGAGCATCGCCGACACCACCGCCCTGATGAAGCAAGCCGCCAAGGACCTCGACTTCATGCAAGCCGCCCAGTATCGCGACGAAATCATCCGACTGCAAAAAGAATTGGAAGAGAAATAATCATCGGAATATATTCTGAGCTTATTCGATCTGTACGGTTGGAATGTCCTATACGCCCTGAAAGGGCAGAAGCGCCTAGCCCAGGGTAACACCCTGGGGTAAAACGGTGTAAGAATGTCGCCCTGTAAGGGCAAAAGCATCCAACATTAGGGAATCTTTTTATGCTTTTGCCCTTACAGGGCGTATCAATTCCGCCATATCTACCCAGGGTGTTACCCTGGGCTAGGTGCTTTTGGGCTTTCAGCCCGTTTCAACCGTACAGGTCGAATATATTCTGAGCTTATTCGGAATATATTCTGAGCTTATTCGGAATATATTCTGAGCTTATTCGGAATATAATCAGAACTAATTCAACCTGCACTGTTGACTAAGACAACAGGTAAAAGCGCCCTGAAAGGGCAACCTGCACATAGCCCAGGGCAAGCGAAGCGACACCCTGGGTATAAAGTAGGACATTCCAACGCCCTGAAAGGGCAAAAGCATTAATAATGAGATGCTTTTGCCCTTTCAGGGCGACATTTTGTTGGGACGTTAACCCCAGGGCGATGCCCTGGGCTAGGGGCAGGTTGCCCTTTCAGGGCGCATAGGACATGACTTATGACACACCCTAGGCTAGGTGCTTCCGGGCTTTCAGCCCGTGCCAATCGTACATCTTGGACTTATTCCTATTAAGTTCTAATGAAAAACATCACATGAAAAGGCGGAACAAATTCCGATTATATTCCGATGAAGAAAGATTACTTTCCCACGCAAAAATTATTCGAAGGATAGCTTTTTCAGTCTTGAGCGCAACTGTTCCGCCTCACTCTTTCGGATGGAGAGTTTGATGGAACACGTATTGTCGAAAGTTTGGTCCACGATGCGTGGATTCATCTCCTTGACGATTCTCATCACATCGTTCATCATCGGGTAAGTGAAGTCGTAGGTTACGACTTCCTCCACCTGCTGGGTTATCTCCTCGCAATGAGCAAGGGCATCTATCGCCGCCTCGCGATAAGCTACAATGAGTCCGCTCGTGCCCAACTTCACCCCTCCGAAATAACGGATCACAACAATGAGGATGTCCGTCAGCTCCGCCTTGTTGATTTGTCCCAATATCGGCTTGCCTGCCGTGGAGGAAGGCTCGCCATCGTCATTGGCACGAAACTCCGTGCGCTCGGCACCCAACATGTAGGCATAACAACAATGTCGGGCATCGTAATATTTCTTACGGTACCCGGCAACGATCTCCTTCACCTCGTCTACACTCGTAACGTGGTGGGCAAAAGCGAGGAACTTACTCCGCTTATCGGTGTAATATCCCTCGCCTATTGTATCTGATATAGTCTTGAATTCGTCTATCATTTATCTTGACTTCGTTCAACATTTATCTTGAATTCGTTCAACATTTATCTTGAATTCGTTCAACGTTTATCTTGAATTCGTCTATCATTAGTCCAGTTTATGAATAACCAATCCGCTGCGCAACTTTGGCTCGAACCAGGTTGCCTTAGGAGGCATGATCTTGCCACTGTCGGCGATGTCCATGATTTGCTGCATGGTGACTGGATGCAAGGCCAGTGCCATCTTCATCTCGCCACTGTCCACACGACGCTTCAACTCGCCCAGTCCACGAAGACCGCCCACGAAGTCGATGCGCTTGTCGCTGCGCAAATCCTTGATGCCCAATATCTTGTCGAGAATCAAACGAGAAGAGATATCTACGTCGAGCACGCCGATTGGGTCGCTGTCATCGTAGGTTCCTGGCTTGGCAAACAAGCCATACCACTTGCCGTCAAGATAGAGCAAGAAGCTATGGAGAGCCGCAGGCTTGAGAATATCCAAGCCAAACTTGTCGATAGCCTCCTGGAGTTCCATCTTCTCATAGCAAGGGATGCCCTTCTCGTCGCCCGAGACATTGACATTGATGGCATCGATGTCGATGACCTCGAAGTCTTGGGTCAACGCATCAAGGAACTGCTCGCTGGTCAAACCGTTCAAGTCCTTCACCACTCGGTTGTAGTCGAGGATGGTAAGCTGACTAGCCTGGAAGCAAACCGCCATGAAGTAGTTGTACTCCTCCTTGCCCGTGTGGTTAGGGTTCTGCTTCGCCTTCTCGGCACCCACCAAGGCGGCAGCCGCAGAGCGATGATGACCATCGGCGATATAGAGGCTAGGCATCTTGGCAAACTCTGCCGTGATGGTGGCGATGTCCTGGTCGTCGCTCACCACCCAGAACTGGTGGCGAAAGCCATCGACAGGTGCGATGAAGTCATACTCTGGCTCGGTGGCTGCATAGCGCATCAGGAGCTCGTTGAGCACGGCGTTGTCAGGATAAGCGAAGAATACAGGCTCGATGTTCGCATTGCAAACACGCACGTGCTTCATGCGGTCTTCCTCCTTGTCACGTCGGGTCAGCTCATGTTTCTTGATGACGCCCGTCATATAGTCGTTGACGTAGGCACCCACCACAAGACCATACTGCGTCTTGCCGTTCATGGTCTGCGCATAGATGTAATACTGTTCCTTGTCATCCTGCACCAGCCAGCCCTTGTCCTGGAACTTCTGGAAGTTCTCGGCAGCACTTTCGTACACACGAGGGTCGTACTCAGAGGTACCCGGCTCGAAGTTGATTTCCGGTTTGATGATATGATAGAGGCTCTTCTCGTTGTCGCCAGCCTCAGCACGGGCTTCCTCAGAGTCGAGCACATCGTATGGGCGAGACTCCACCTGCTCTACGAGTTCCTTGGGTGGGCGAATGCCCTTGAATGGTTTTACTATAGCCATACTATTTTCCTTTAAGTTTATTGATAAAAATGGGCGACGCATAACGAGCCCACACATTTGTAAAAAGAATAAAAGCCCATAAAGGACACTAGAAAAGCACCCTCTATGAGCTCTCTTAATACAATCTAATTACTTATTGACTTGGAATTTTGTACAACCGTCCTTGAAGAAGGCATTGATCTGCTTGGCGGCAGCGATACCGGCATTGATGTTAGCCTCGGCAGTCTGCGCACCCATCTTCTTAGGGGTTGAGAAGTAGCGACCCTCGAACTTGGCGAAGTCGGCGTCGGCATCTGGCTTGATGTCGGTGATGAACTTCAAGTCCTCACGGTCTGCGAGAAGCTTCAAGAGCTCTGGCTCATTGATAACCTCCTTGCGGGCTGTGTTGATGAGGATGCCGCCCTTTGGCAACTGGTTGACAGTCTTATAGTCGATGCTCTTCACGGTCTCAGGAGTAGCTGGGATGTGGAGAGATACGATGTCGTTGGTCTGGAACAACTCGTCCTGGCTCTTAACCGCATGCACACCGGCAGCCTCGATGACGTCGGCTGGGCAGAAGGCATCGTAAGCGGAAACCTCCATGCCAAAGCCCTTGGCGATGCGAGCCACATTACGACCCACGTTACCGAAAGCCAAGATACCCAACTTCTTACCCTTCAACTCAGAGCCAGCCTTGCCATTGTAGAAGTTACGAACGGCGAACACCAACAATCCGAATACCAACTCGGCAACGGCATTGGAGTTCTGGCCAGGAGTATTCTCGGCCACCACCTTGTGGGCGGTAGCGGCAGCGAGGTCGATGTTGTCATAGCCAGCTCCGGCACGAACCACAATCTTCAGGTTCTTGGCAGCGTCGAGCACCTCGGCGTCCACCTTGTCGGAACGGATAATCATAGCGTCAACATCCTTCACTGCATCGAGAAGCTGAGCCTTCTCGGTATATTTTTCGAGCAGCACGAGTTCGTTGCCTGCTCCCTCTATTTCTTTCTTGATGCCCTCCACAGCGGCAGCTGCGAAAGGCTTTTCTGTTGCTACTAATACTTTCATAATCTAAAAGCGAACTTTCATAATCAAAAGCTAAGAGTATTATCGCCAAACGATGATCCATCTAGCGATAATGCCCATTATTAATTATTTAATTATTAATTATTAATTGATTAATGCTGTGCCTCGAAGTCCTGCATAGCCTTGACGAGCGCCTGCACGCCCTCCATAGTCTGTGCGTTATAGCAGCTAGCACGGAAACCACCCACTGAGCGGTGTCCCTTGACACCCACCATGCCACGCTCTGTAGCGAAGTCGAGGAATGGTTTCTCGAGGTCCTTGTACTCATCGTTCATCACGAAGCAGATGTTCATCAGTGAGCGAGAAGCCTCTTCCACGGTACCCTTGAAGAGCTTGTTGCGGTCGATCTCGGCATAGAGCACCTCGGCACGCTCATGGGCACGCTTATCGGCAGCCTCAACGCCACCGTGCGCCTTCAACCAGCGGAGGTTCTCCATCAAGCTATAGATAGGAACCACAGGAGGTGTGTTGAACATGCTGCCCTTGTCTACATGGGTGCGATAGTCGATCATAGTAGGCAACTCACGAGGAGCCTTGCCCAGCATGTCGTCCTTCACCACGATGACGGTTACGCCCGCCATGGAGAGGTTCTTCTGTGCACCAGCGTAGATGGCGGTGTACTTAGACACATCCACAGGACGGCTCATGATGTCAGAGCTCATATCGGCGATCAACGGAATCTTCACGTCAGGGTCACGACGCAACTCTGTACCATAGATGGTGTTGTTGGAAGTGATGTGGAGGTAGTCTGCGTCGGCTGGTTCCTTGCCCTCGAACTGAGGATAGTAGGTGTAGTTGGCTTCGGACGATGATGCGATCTCCACGACCTCACCAAAATGCTTCGCCTCTTTCATCGCCTTCTTGGCCCAAGTGCCAGAATTTACGTAGGCAGCCTTCTTGATGAGGAAGTTGGCAGGAATCTGCATGAACTGCAGGGAAGCACCACCACCAAGGAAGATTACGGAGTAACCCTCAGGAATATCAAGAAGCTCCTTGAAAAGGGAGACAGCCTCGTCAACTACTGGCTGGAAATCCTTAGCACGGTGGCTGATTTCCATCAATGAAAGACCTGAACCATTAAAATCCAAAATCTGCTTTGCTGTGTTCTCAATCACTTCGCGTGGAAGCATTGATGGACCTGCGTTAAAATTGTACTTCTTCATCTTTGTATAATTATTTAAGTTTTTTACGGTATTATGCCCTGCTAGCAGGGAAAATACATGCACACTCCACCCCCTTGAGGTTATAAGTATACCATGAGGAGGTGAATACGGATGCGAAATTACACTTTTTATTTGAAACCACCAAATTTTTCTGCACATTTTTACTCTTTTGAGCAGAAATCTTTCAATTTGTCATTCATTTTAACATATTTACTGCATATTTATGCTATAAAACAAAAAAGCACACCTATCTTCACAGACAAGTGTGCTACAAATTTTAAACATGATAAAAGTTTAGACGTTTCTCACGAAAAACCTAAACACAAAATCTAAACTAAATGTCACCAGGACATTATATCCTTGATAAGACCCTTGAGTCTTAATATTCTTCATTATCTTACTTCCTCCACGATGGTCTTGATGCCCTTGATCTTCTCACCCTTCACCTGGTTTAGCACGCTGCGCAACTTCTGGCGGGAGACGGCGGCGTAGGCATAACGGTCGTTGACGTCGATCTTGCCAATCTCCGCCGACTTGAGGCCACCCTTCTTGCAGAGGAATCCCAGGATGTCGCCCTTGCTGATCTTGTCTTTCTTACCCTTGCCTATGTAGATGGTTGCCATCCTTGGCTTGGCTGGCTCTGGCAGTTCGGTAGGAATCTCGTAGCCCTCCACCTCTGCGTCCACGTAGTCGGGGATATGCTCCTCGGGACCGAGCAGGAAGAACGCCCTACCCTTGGCTTCCCAGCGGGCGGTACGCCCCACACGGTGGATATAGCCGTCCTCGCTCTCCGGCAGATGGTAGTGGATGATGTTGTCGATGTCCGGGATGTCGAGTCCACGCGAGGCGAGGTCGGTGCTCACAAGGATGTTAGCGCTGCCGTTGCTGAAGCGGTAGAGGGCAGCCTCTCGCTCCTTCTGCTCCATGCCGCCATGGAAGTAGGCGGTGGAGAACCCTTGCTCCACGAGATAGTTGTTGGTGCGCTCCACGCTGTCACGGTAGTTCAGGAAGACGATGCTGCTGGCATCGCCCAAGCTGCGAAGCAACTGCGAGAGACTCTCCAGCTTGTCTTTCACTGGACTTTCCACCTTATATATATGTACGCGATCCGGCACCTGTTCCTCGTCCATGCGATAATCTATCTTGTCTACCCTGCCCATGTGTACGAAGCGAGGAATCTCTTCCGCCTCGGTGGCTGAGAGCAGGAAGTGGCGGCGAAGCCCTGGCAGTGAGCCGATGAGACGGCTCATCTCGTCCTGGAATCCCATCTCCAAGCACTTGTCGAACTCATCGATGACCAGGTACTTGATGTGGTAAGGCGACAGGTTGCCCTTGTCGAGGTGGTCGTTGAGACGACCCGGCGTGCCAAACACGATCTGTGGGCGCACCTGCTTCATCATGCGATGCTCGTCCATGGTGGCGCGACCGCCATAGCAAGCCATCGCCCTCAGTCCGCTGCCCATGTTCTTGAGTACGGTGGCCGACTGTAGGGCAAGCTCTCTGCCCGGTGTCACCACGAGTGCCTGAGGCTCGTCGTCGTTGGCATCCACCAGTTGTGAGAGCGGCAAGAGGTAAGCCAGCGTCTTGCCGCTGCCGGTAGGCGAAAGCACCACCACGTCTTGGTTACCGTGCAAGATGGCTTGCATCGCATCCTGCTGCATGTCGTTGAGCTCGATTCCGAGCTTGTCTAGTATTCTGTCTATCATTCTATTTTTCTTTGTTAATTTCTTCTTCTCGATGCAGTCTATCTCATTCTCAAGTTCATTTCTTTTTCATGAACTTGTCTATCTCGTCAAACTCCTTGCCCATGTTGAGGTTGAGATAGATGGTGTAGAGCGGGAACGCCCACTTGTCCTTTTCGCCTGGGGCGAGCGAGCGATACTTCACGAGATATGGCAGTGCCTTCTGGTAGTCGGCCTGTATCTCGTCGTGGCGCTTGCGCGATACCTGCGTGTTCTTGTCGAGTTCCACCGCCATGTTATAGTATGCCAAGCCTGCGTTGCAGTAAGCCTCCGCCATGTCGGGAGCCTTGGCTATCACCTTGTCGCAGAGCCCAATGCACTCCTGGTACTTGCCCTGGTCGAGCAAGATGCCGCTCTTGGTGTAGAGATAGAGGGCATTCTCGGGGTCGATGGCAAGCGCCTCGTTCACCACAACGAGCGCCGAGTCGGGCTGGTTGCCTTCCACGTAATATTCTACCAGTCTCGGGAAGAAATAAGGGAACTTGGGAGCTCGCTTGAATCCTTCCCTGAGGGTGGCGAGATAACGGGCGGTGTCCTTGTCGAGCTTGTATGTCTCCGCTAGATACTGCAACATGTAGTTGTAGTGGGCGGTGTCCTTCAGCGCCTCGTAGGAATGGTGCAGGGTCGCCTTGCTGTCCTTCATCTTATAGCCGGAGTAGACGGCGTAATAGGCTGCCATCGGCAGGCGCTGGTCTTTCTCGGCAAACTTGTACGAGCGGAAGAGCTGCGACTGGGCGCAATTGATGTACTCGTCGAAGAACTTGTAGGCATCGGCGTATTTCTGCTTGCGTATGAACCAGGCGCCTCCGTTGTAGAGGTTGCCTCGGATGTGCGCCAGGTACTCGGCGTGGGGCTTGCGATACTCGAAGTCCACCCTGCCCTTCTTGTCGGGAATCATCTCCACCGAGTCGAGGTCTTGGGCGATGACGAAGAGCCTGCGGGTCAGATTGAAGAGTTGCGCCGTATCGTATTGCTGCTTGAGGTAGAGCTTCTCGTTGCCCTGCTCGTATTGCTTGCGCACGGCATCGAAGAGCACGCCCCAAATCTTGCGGTTGGTGCGGTTGGTGGAGTCCTTCAGGAGTTTCTCCATGCTCGCCTGCGCCTTGTCCAAGTCCTTGCCCGCCTTCACCTGGTCCTTGGCAGCCTGAATCTCCTTCTTTTGCGCCAAGGCTTGCTGCGGACAGGCGATTGCCAAGGTCAAGCCCAGCCCCAGGAGCGCCAATTTATATCTATACAATATTTTCATATACCTATTACGTGTTCAACTTTTATCTCAAATTCTCACCAATTCAACATCACTTTACTTTATGCAATGTGGAAATCTCCGACCTGGACGATTGAATTGTCCAACGCGCCCTGAAAGGGCAATCTGCTCCTAGCCTAGGGCAACGCCCTAGGGAATGGCATGCTAGAATGTCGCCCAGTAAGGGCAAAAGCGTTATAATCATAGGGGAACTTTATGCTTTTGCCCTTACAGGGCGCATTTTCCCCGACATCAACCCAGGGCGTTGCCCTGGGCTAGGTGCTTTTGGGCTTTCAGCCCGTTATTCTTGCCATTTAGAAGCTTGGACTTTCCAGCCCGTTATTCTTGCCATTTAGAAGCTTGGACTTTCCAGCCCGTTATTTCTGCTCATAGTCGTAATAATACCAGTAGGTGTTGCCGTAGGTGTCGTGCAGTGCCGTCTGGTTCTCGATGGCGCTTGCCGACTTGTGCTCCAGCTGCTGATAGTCCTGGAAGTCGGTGTCTATCACACTCTCGTGGTATACGATGACAGGATGGGTGCGACGATGGGTGTAGAGCACCAGCGCCTCCTTGTAGTGGGTAGGCAACTTAGGCGAACGGATGTCGTAGTGCTTGCGCACCTCCGCCACGAACTGATCGAGCTTCTTGTCGAGCAAGAGCGCACATAATTCGTAATCCACCGGAATCTTATACTTCAAGTGATGTTTCACCATCCACGCCGATGGTCCCTGCAACCATAGCGGAGCCTTCCACATTAGCGCCTTCACGGTCACGCCGTCGGGCTTCATCGCCTTGCTGCCTCCCACCAATGGGTAGGTGAACAGGCGGCTGCCCAACTCGCCCGTCTCGTTGAGGCAGGCGATGCGCAACATGGTGAGCGAGGAGTCGGTTTCCTGGCTTTTCTCTCCCACCAACAATGCCTTGTCAAACTGTTTTTTCTTCATCAGCGACTCCATCCTCATCCTCTCATGGAAGAGTCGGTCGCTGCTGGAGACGAAGAGCACGATTACCATCATCACCACCATCTGCATCAGGTTGACCCAGGTGTAGCGGGAGAAGAAACCGAAGCTGTGTGGCTCCGTCTCGATGGGTTCCAGCTGCCGTACCGTCCAGATGCCCGCGCCCCATACCAGCAAGCACAGGGGCAGGACAAAGCACCAGGCTCCCAACGAGTGGTTTACGTCCACATCGTTAGGCACGTCGGTGATGAGCGCCAACAGCAGGAACGAAGGGAAGTAGGTGAGTCCGTGGAAACGGCGCTTGATGCCCGTCAGGGCGAACACACCCACTTGCAAGAGGAAGCATACCAGCGTAACGAGCAGGGGGGCGAAGGTGTAACTATAGTCAGTCAGACCGTTCGACAGCACATGCTGCGCCACTGCCAGCACATCTTCCTGGTAATACGCCACGTAGACGTATGCAAAGATGATAAAGATGATAGCACAGGCGAAGCGCATCTTCGCCGTGCTATTCCTTTTATTTTCCATAAATTCTTATTATCCTTAATTTTTCTTCAGCACCAATGCCGAGCGGGCTGGCAGGTAGAGCTTGAGCCACTCCTTGCGATCCCCAACGTAGGCTGGGTCGTAGTTGGTGAGGTGGGTCATCGCATCGTCGTTCAGACCGTTGCCGCCGTAGTCCTTGTTGTCGGTGTCGAGCACCACGCTGTAGGCGCCGGTAGGTACCAGGAAGCCGTAGTCGGTGTACGAGCGGGTTGGCGAGAAGTTGAACACGAAGAGCAGGTCGCCTCGCATGTAGGCGAGCACCTGGTCGCCGTCGTTGTGCCAGATTTCGACGATTGGTGTCTTGTTAAAGTTCTTTTCGCTTGTGATTGCCTGGAGCATCGCCTTGTCGAAGTCGCCCAGGTAGTGGTAGCACAGGTCGTGGTTGTCGACGAGGTTCCACTGTCTGCGGGCATACTTGTAGCTCCATCCGTTGCCCTCTCGTGGGAAGTCGATCCATTCCGGATGGCCGAACTCATTGCCCATGAAGTTGAGGTATCCGCCGTTGATGGTGGATGCCGTCACGAGTCGTATCATCTTGTGGAGGGCGATGCCTCGGTGTACGAGGTCGGTCTCGTCGCCCTTCTTGAAGTGCCAGTACATGTCGGCGTCGATGAGGCGGAAGATGATGGTCTTGTCGCCCACCAGTGCCTGGTCGTGGCTCTCGCAGTAGGAGATGGTCTTCTCGTCGGTGCGACGGTTTTTCACCTCCCAGAAGATGCTGGATGGCTTCCAGTTCTCGTCGCGTTGCTCCTTGATGGTCTTGATCCAGTAGTCTGGTATGTTCATAGCCATGCGATAGTCGAAGCCATAGCCGCCGTCGCTGAACTTGACTGCCAGTCCAGGCATGCCGCTCACTTCCTCGGCGATGGTGATGGCATTCTTGTTGACCTCGTGTATCAGGCAGTTGGCGAGGGTGAGGTAGCAGATGGCATTGTCGTCCTCATGGCCGTTGAAGTAGTCGCCGTAGTTGTTGAACGACTCGCCCAGTCCGTGGCTGTAGTAGAGCATGGAAGTCACGCCGTCGAAGCGGAATCCGTCGAAGTGGTACTCGTTGAGCCAGTACTTGCAGTTGCTCAGCAGGAAGTGCATCACCTCGTCCTTGCCGTAGTCGAAGCAGAGGCTGTCCCATGCCGGGTGCTCATGGCGGTCGCCTGGGTAGAAGTACTGGTTAGGGTCGCCGGCGAGGTTGCCCAGGCCCTCCACCTCGTTCTTCACGGCGTGGGAGTGTACGATGTCCATGATGACGGCGATGCCGTTCTCATGGGCGGTGTCGATGAGCGACTTGAGTTCCTCCGGGGTTCCGAAGCGGCTGCTTGCCGCGAAGAAGCTGCTCACGTGGTAGCCGAAGGAACCATAGTAAGGGTGCTCCTGTATAGCCATGATCTGGATGCAGTTGTAGCCGTCCTCGATGATGCGTGGCAAGATGTTCTCCTTGAACTCGGTGTAGGTGCCCACCTTCTCTGCGTCTTGCGCCATGCCGATGTGGCACTCGTAGATGAGCAGCGGGGTGGTCTTCGCCTTGAAGGTCTTTTTCTTCCACTTGTATGGCTCTGGGTTCCACACCTGTGCCGAGAAAATCTTGGTCTGCTCGTCCTGTACCACTCGGGTGGCCCATGCCGGGATGCGCTCGCCTTCTCCACCGTCCCAGTGTACCTTCATCTTGAAGTAGTCGCCGTGCTTCATCGCCTTCTCCGGGAGCTTGAGCTCCCAGTTGCCGGAGTTTTTGAGTCGTTTGCAGCGATACTTAGGGGTCTCCTTCCAGTCGTTGAAGTCGCCTATCAGGTAGATGTCGGTGGCGTTGGGTGCCCACTCACGGAACACCCATCCCTTCTCGGTCTTGTGCAGTCCGAAGTATTCGTATCCGTTGGCAAAGTCGCTGAGCGTCTGCTTGCCGTGGTTGGTGAGCTGGTCTATCTTCCATACGGCGTGCTCGTGGCGGCCACGGATGGCATCCTCGTATTCCGCCAGGTATGGGTCGTTCTTGACCAGTCCGATATGTTTTGGTGCAACGGTCTTGGTTGTCTTGCGGGCGGTGGCTTTCACCGCCTTGGCAGCCGTCCTCTTGGGTGCCGTTGTCTTCTTAGCCGAAGTTTTCTTTTCTGTTGCCATAATTTAAGTTGAAAGTTGAAGGTTGAAAAGTTAATGTTAATGTTCCATGTCGAAAGCTCAACATTTCACCTTGAAGATAGCCTTGTGGATGTCGCCCTCGCCGATGCATGGCTGGTGACCGTCCTCTGGCCAGAAGATGGCGAACTGACCTGGCTTGCAAGTCACCACGGTCTGCGCTTTCACGCCTGGATACTTGCTCACGTCCTTCGCCTCGTTGTACTCTGCCTCTGGCAGGTCCTTGAGCGGTGTATAGCCGTAAGCCTCGTTGTTGTCGAGCGGTATCTGGATGTCGAGCATCTTGCGATGGGTCTCCATCACTGCCTCGTCCTCGGTCTTGCCATGGGCGGTGGTGATGTTCACGAAGAGGTCGCCCTCCTTAATATAGTGCTTACCTGCCTCAAGCTTGTTGAGGTCGTTCTCCTTGATAAACTTCACCACGTCGGCGAAGAGAGGATTGAGAGATACATATCTCTCCAAGTTGTCCAATGTATCTACTACCATAATATTATATATTTTTATCTTTTCAGTCTTCTATTCTCTTGCCGTTCTCGTAGGTTCCCTTGGCGGTAACCTGTCCGTTGCGGTCTTTCTCCACGAATCTGCCGTCGCGCACATCGTTGCGATAAGTGCCCTCGAAGCGCTTGCCGTCCTTGCTCTCCTCGATGCAGGCTCCCTGGCGCTTGCCGTGTCGATACACGCCCTTGAAGCGGTTGCCGTTGGCATAGTGGATGATGACGTTGCCGTCTACGTTGCCGTTTCTGAACTCGCCCTCGAAGATGTCGCCGTTCTTCTTGGTCAGCTTGCCACGGCCGTTCTGCAGGTCGTCCTTCCAGCTGCCCACGTAGATGTCGCCGTTCTTCCAGATGAAGGTGCCCTGTCCCGAGCGCTGTCCGTCGACAAACTGCCCGGTGTACTTCGAGCCGTTGGCTGAGCGGAAGATGCCCTCGCCGGTACGCTCGCCCTGCACATAGTCACCCTCGTAGACATCGCCGTTGTGGAACTTGTAGATGCCCTTGCCGTCCTGTATGTCGTCTTTCCAGTCGCCCACGTACACGTCGCCGTCGGCATACTTGAAGGTTCCCTTGCCCGAGCGCTGGTTGTCCACCCACTGCCCGTCGTAGGTGGTGCCGTCGCCCCAGTTGAAGAAGCCATTGCCGTTCTTCATGTCGTCCATCCACTGACCCTTGTATTGCGCGCCATTCGAATAGGTGTATATGCCCCTGCCCTGTCGCTTGTCCTTATACCAGTCGCCGTCATACTTGTCGCCGTTGTAATAGTACATCACGCCATGGCCATGCTGGAAGTCGCGAAACCAGAGTCCCACATATTTATTATTGTTCTGGAAGTAATAGGTGCCCTTGCCGTGCTGTTGGTCTTGCATCCACTGTCCCTCGTAGCGTTCGCCGTCGGAGAAGGTGTATACGCCGTAGCCATCACGCTTGCCCTTGAGGTAAGAGCCCTCATAGGTGTCGCCGTTTTTAAACACGGTAGTGCCCTTGCCCTGGGGCTTGCCGCCCACCATCTCGCCCTTGTACTGGCCTCCGTCGCGGGTGGTACACGACCCCAGCGAGATTTTCTGCGCCATCAGCGTCGCTGGCGACGCCATGAAGAGCATCGACCACAGGAGCAACTTGCCGCTAGTACGAATGATGGTATGTTTAATATGTATATTATTCATGACTCAATCTATCTAATTTGTTTGATTCAATCTATCCAATCGTTTGATTCAATCCCCAAAGTTATAAGTTTTTCGGCAAACGACCAAATAGATTAAGCAAATTTAAGGGAAAAAAGAGAAAAATACATTTTTGTGGTAAAAAAAAGTGCATCGAATGCAATAATACATGAATACCTCCGTTATACGTAGAAACAAGTACTATACGATTACCAAGAAATAAGAACGAAACAAAAACAGACGACTATGATATTGAATTGCGCTATAATCGATGAGGACCCTCAAGCGTTGGCCCTGCTTAAAAAGTATGTCGATGAGACGCCGACGTTGAACTTGATCGGCGCATACCCTACTCCCATCGACGCAGTTGACGGTATCAGGCACAATCATCTCGACATTCTGTTCCTCGCCATCCACATGCAGCAGATGAGCGGACTCGAGTTTGCCAAGGTGGTGCCCAAGAACGTGAAGATCATCTTCACCACCGCCTTCAAGGAGTATGCCATCGAGGCCTACAAGGTCAATGCCTTCGCCTACCTGCTGAAGCCGATCCAGTACGAGGACTTCATGGAGGCGGTGGAGAAGGTGTTCAACAGCTATATGCAGGACGATGCCTACAACCCCATCAAGCGCGACAAGTTCCTCATCATCAAGAGCGACTACAAGTATGTGCGCATCGACTTCGACGAGATTCTCTTCATCGAGTGCGTCAAGGACTACATCATGTTCCATCTCAAGGACAAGCCTAGCGTAACTACCCTGGGCAACCTGAAGCGACTGGACGACAAACTGCCCAAGGACAAGTTCTTGCGCGTGCATCGCTCCTACATGGTCAACATGACCAATTTCGACTCCATCGAGCGCATGAAGATCATCTACGGCAAGCTGGCGGTGCCTATCTCCGACTCTTACAAGGATGACATCTTCAAGTTTTTGGACGAACATTCCATTTGAGTTGGCAACGACTCAAATGCCTCATAACAACAAGTTTTTAATTTTAGAAATTTGAAAAGCCTGCCAGACGCGAGTCTCGCAGGCTTTTTTTTATTTGAACGATTTCTATCACAGTATCTGGAGGGGCGACGACACGAAGATTCTCGCCTTGTGGGCGATGAGGAAGTCGAGGTCGCGGAAGCCCCAGAGCACGCTGATGCAAGGCATGCCGCTGTTTTCAGCCGTCATCACGTCGACGTCGCTGTCGCCGATATATACTGCCCCTTCCCGGGTGGCATGCAACTGGCGCAGGGCTTCGTTCACCGTGTCGGGAGCCGGTTTCTTGCGGATGTCCTCACGCTCGCCGATCGCTACGTCCACCAGGTCGCCGAAGAAGTGACGGCACAACGCCTGGGTGGCGGCATAAAACTTGTTGCTCACCACGGCGATGTTCTTGCCACGGTCCTTCAGTTGCTCCAGCATCTCCATCACGCCTGGGTAAGGCTGGGTGGTGTCGAGGTTGTGCATCATGTAGTGCTGGCGGAAGTCTTGGTACGTCTTCGCGAACTTCTTGTTATCCAAGCCGCCCGGAATGGCTCTCTCCATCAACTTTTTCACGCCGTTGCCCACGAATCGGCGCACCTCCTCGATGGTGCGCTCGGGCATACCGTTCGTACGCAGCGCATAGTTGCAGCTGGCGGCGAGGTCTTCGAGCGTGGAGAGGAGCGTGCCGTCGAGGTCGAAGATGTAGGTGTCGAAGTTGAACTGGGCGTGGGGCGGCATCTGCATCACCCTGAAGTTGCCGCCATGGAGCACGCAAACCTCGCCTGAGAAGAGGCGAAGCTGACCCATCGTGCGGTTTTCGCCCACCTCCCAGCGCTTGAAGCGATGAGTCTCGGCATCCACCACCACATATTTATATTCCAACGGCAGTTGCAGTGCCTGCACGTTGACCGAGAGAGCCCAGTCGCCATTGCCGGTAGGCTCCATCAGCAGGTAGCGCTCCGTGTTCCAGTCGCCCAGCGACGGATGGTTGCCCAGCAGTGCCACCGCCTCGCCCTCGTGCAGCCCCGGTGCGTTGACACGGAAGATGATGGTCTGGTCGAAGAGCGGCAGCTGGGGCACCTCCACCTCCGAGAGGTCCACGGGCTTGGAATAGTCGATGAACTTGCCCTGCCGTTCGGCCTCGTCGTCGAGCCAGAAATCGTGCATGAGGTAGCTCTTCGCCGCATCATAGACATAGGCGCGAGGCGAAGCCAGCGACTCCCGGCGCACCACCTTGCCGTCGGCATCCACCACCTTATAATAATATACGATGCCCACGAGCGGATGATGGCGGCTCAACCTGCCCTGCGTCTCCACCACCCAGTCGTAACCGTCGGCGGTGGTCATCGGGAGCACTTCTTCAAGCTGGTATCCATCCCTCGCCAGATAGGTGAGGTCTACCTGGAGCTGCTCGCCCCAGTTTGCCTTGTATGCTATGGTAAATCTCATTTTCATATTCTTTCCTTTTAAATACCTTTTTAAATGTTTTTCCTTAATCCCAATTTTCGCTTCACTCATAAGGAGCGCTTCTACTTTCAAGGCGCCCCCTTACCTTTCAAACTAAATGCAAAGGTAAGTAAAAAGTCAATACAACGGCACAAGAAATCGACAATTAACCTATTTTAAATCGCAAGGCTTTGCCATTTGCCATTTTTACTGTACTTTTGCACCAAAATATATTCACAAAAACATGGTGAAGCAAAAAACTAAAAGAAGAAAGAAAATGAAAAAGTCAGCTTCCAAGCTCTACATGTATGGTGCCCTGGCATGCGTCGTGGTCATCATCCTCGTGGGCTATCTCTACTTGTTCTCTTCGTTCACGGAGAGAAGCACAACTCAGTATGTCTATATCGACAAGGACGACAACATCGACTCGGTATATAATAAGGTACGCCCGATAGCCAAGACGATGCCATACCAGGCCTTCAAGACCCTGACCCTCCACTCTGGCTATGCCGACCACGTGCGCACCGGTCGCTACGCCATCCATCCGGGAGAGGGTGCGCTCAAGATTTGGCGCCACTTCAAGAACGGACTGCAGGAGCCGGTCAACCTGACCATACCTAGCGTGAGAACGCTCGACAAGTTTGCCAGCGAGGTGGGCAAGAAACTGATGCTCGGCGACGACGAGCTCCACAAGGCGCTCACCGACGAGGCTACCTGCGAGAAGTACGGCTACGACACCGCCACCATCGCCTGCATGTTCATCCCCAACACCTACGACATCTACTGGAACGTGTCGGTGGATAAGTTCCTGGACCGCATGAAGAAGGAAAGCGACAAGTTCTGGAACTTCGAGCGCACGCAGAAGGCGAAGGCGATGAAGCTGACCCCTGTGCAGGTGATCACGCTCGCCAGCATCGTGGACGAGGAGACTGCCAACAACACTGAGAAGCCGATGATTGCCGGCATGTATTACAACCGCCTGATGTTGCGCGACGCCAAGTATCCAGAGGGCATGCCATTGCAGGCGGACCCAACCATCAAGTTCGCCTGGAAGCGCTTCGACTTGCGCCGCATCTACAACAACCTCTTGTATATCAAGAGCCCATACAACACCTACAAGAACCCTGGTCTCCCTCCTGGCCCAATCCGCATCCCATCAGTAGCAGGCATCGACGCCGTGCTCAACCACGTGCATCACGACTACCTCTACATGTGCGCCAAGGAAGACTTCAGCGGAACCCACAACTTCGCCCGCACCTACGAGGAGCACCTGCAGAACGCAGCCAAGTACTCGAAGGCACTCAACGAGAGGGGTATCAAGTAAGGTTAAGAGTCGCTTGAACTTCGCTAGAGACAGGAATCTTGTCAAATTGTCAGAGATTTGACAAGATTTCTGCCTTTTTATTTATTTTTTCGCCATTTTCTTGATTTTTCCCCCTTTTTATTTGGTCGTTTGCCGAAATAGTTGTACTTTTGCCGCATCAAACAACCCATTTAAAGAATAAACATACATGAACAGAACGATTATTACAGTAGTGGGCAAGGATACCGTTGGTATTATTGCAAAGGTTTGTACCTATTTGGCAGAGAACAGCATCAACATCCTGGACATCTCCCAGACCATCGTACAGGAGTACTTCAACATGATGATGATCGTCGACATGAGCAAGATGACCAAGTCATTCGACGATGTAGCCGACGACCTCGCCAAGGTGGGCAAGGACATGGGCGTGCAAGTGAAATGCCAACGTGAGGAAATCTTCGACATGATGCACCGCATCTAATAATCATCTTTAAAATAGGAAGAGCATGATCAACATATCTGAGGTTATCGAAACCAACAAGATGATTGAGCAGGAGAACTTCGACGTGCGCACCATCACCATGGGTATCAACCTGTTGGACTGCGCCACCGCCGACCTCGACCAGCTCTGTCAGAACATATACAATAAGATTACACGCCTCGCCAAGAATCTCGTGAAGACGGGCGAGGACATCTCCAAGGAGTTCGGAGTGCCTATCGTCAACAAGCGCATCTCCATCACCCCTATCTCGCTCGTGGGCGGCTCGGCTTGCAAGACTACCGACGACTACGTGAAGATTGCCAAGACCCTCGACCGCTGTGCCAAGGAACTGGGCGTGAACTTCCTCGGAGGATACTCTGCCATCGTGAGCAAGGGCATGAGCAAGAGCGACGAGCTCCTCATCCGCTCCATACCGCAGGCGATGGCTCAGACCGACTTCATCTGTAGCTCGGTGAACGTGGGCTCCACCAAGACGGGCATCAACATGGATGCCGTCCGACTGATGGGCGAGATCGTGAAAGATACCGCCGAGGCCACCAAGGAGAATGACTCCCTGGGTTGCGCCAAGCTCGTGGTGCTCTGCAATGCGCCAGACGACAACCCGTTCATGGCGGGTGCCTTCCATGGAGTATCGGAGGCTGACGCCGTGATCAGCGTGGGCGTGAGCGGTCCGGGCGTTGTGAAGTATGCGCTCCAGAACGTAAGAGGCGAGAGCTTCGAGGTGCTCTGCGAGACCATCAAGCGCACGGCATTCAAGATTACACGTGTGGGCCAGTTGGTTGCCAAGGAGGCTTCCCGCCGCTTGGGCATTCCTTTCGGCATCATCGACCTCTCGCTCGCTCCTACCCCAGCCATCGGCGACAGCGTGGCTGACATCCTGGAGGAAATCGGACTGGAGCGTGCCGGCGCACCGGGCACTACCGCTGCCCTCGCCCTGCTCAACGACCAGGTGAAGAAGGGTGGCATCATGGCTAGCTCATACGTGGGCGGTCTGAGTGGTGCCTTCATCCCTGTGAGCGAAGATCAGGGCATGATCAATGCCGTGGAGGCTGGAGCGCTCTGCATCGAGAAGCTGGAGGCAATGACCTGCGTTTGTTCCGTGGGTCTCGACATGATCGCCATCCCTGGCGACACCCCTGCCACCACCATCTCGGGCATCATCGCCGACGAGGCGGCTATCGGTATGGTCAACCAGAAGACCACAGCCGTGCGCGTCATCCCTGTAGTGGGCATGAAAGTCGGTGACAATGTGGATTTCGGCGGTTTGCTAGGCCATGCGCCTATTATGCCAGTCAACAAGTTCAGTTGCTCGGCATTCGTAAACCGTGTGGGCAGAATACCTGCTCCAATCCACAGTTTCAAAAATTAGAAAAGTTAGTACTACAATAAAGTCTAACACTTGGCTAAGCGTAGCCAAGCATAGGTTCTTGAAACGAGGAGTTGCGAAACCCCTCGTTTTTTCTTTTTTTTATAAACGAACACTGTTTTATCTATGAAAACGGTTTATCTATGAAAACGGTTTATCTATGAAAACGGTTTATCTATGAAAACGCATCCTAGTAAGCCACCACTCCGTGTCGGCTCCCTATCACTAGTTTTACCTTGCCCCTCCCTCCGAGGCGCTTGAGCAGCCGGTGGAACACCATCTCATGGTAAGTATCGCAATGCACAATGTAGCCCAGATGCTTGCAGATGCCGAGGCTCACGTTGCCTCCCTTCAAGCCCCATGGACCGTTGGAGCGCATCATCACCGGCAGGGCTGCCTGCTTGAGCTTGTCCCTGTCGAACTTGCCCTCGGCATCTATCACGAGCATGCGCTCACACTCTTCATCGCTCCCCACCTTTCGCACGGCAAGCATATACTCGCCCTCGGGCAGAAAATCGAGGGTGTTCTCCAAGGTGTCGCACACCCACATCCGGTCAACCAGCAACCTGCCATGCAGCGCATTGCCTAGCTGGGCGAAACGGTCTATCATCCATTCCTCCTCGAACTCTTCCCCTTTCATGGCTTCACCTCCTTTCCTTCCGAGGTAGAATTCTTGTCCTTCAGCTGTTTCTCCGAAGCAGCATCCTCCTCATAGTTCTTCTTCCAGAGATATTTCTTGAGCGGGGTGGCATCGAAGCAAGGACATGCCTTCTGCACGCCGGGCAAGTCGCAATGTCCCACCACCTGTACGATGCTCGGGAACTGTCGTTTCAGGCCGATGATGAGCTCCGCCATCGCCTTCTTCTGCGCCGGAGTGCGAGTGTCGGCGTAATGTCCCTGGGCATCGAGACCGCCCTCGTAGCAGATGCCGATGCTGAAGGCGTTGTGCCCCTTGGCATGGGCGCCGATGCGCTCCAACGGACGGGTTGCCTCCACCTTGCCACTGCGACGAATGTAGTAATGATAGCCGATGAAGCGCCAATGGTTTACCTCCACGTGGTCGTGGTAAAGTTGTTGTACAGTGTAATTCTGAGTGCAGCGCGTAGCTGAGCAATGAATCACAATCATGGTAATCAATCTCATAGTTACTGTTCCTTTCTTTACATGAAGTTAAACATGATGTTACTAAAGTTGATGCAAAGATACGACATCCGGAAATACCAACATCCCGAATCGGAACGATTGGGCACGAAAGCGCCCGAAAGGAAACGATTTTTTGAGGCTCACGTACCATAGCTAGCGATGGCAGCCTCATAAAATGTAAATATATTTCATGGCAGCGAAAAGTACCTCGGCAGGAAAAAATCTCTTCCTCGGGAGACAAAAATATTTACCTGCCGAGGAAAAAAGTTTTTTCTCCCGAGGAAAATCTCAAAGTGGGGTATGCCGCTTAAGAACGGGCAAGGCGTCGGGCTCGCCGATGTAATAAAAAATCGCATCCACCATCAAGGGGGTGAAGTAATGGGAGTGCTTGTCGTAGCCTAGTTCGAAGAGGCGCGACATGAGTGGACGGCACCGTGCCAGCATCTTGACGAAGGTATGGCGAGCGTTGTCGGGTGAGACTTCCTCTCCAGGGAAGTACATCTGCGTGAGCTCCTGCTTGGAGTACATGCGACGAGGAAATGAATGTTGAGGTTCAATCATCTTTAGTTATTTTTTTTATTTGTTACTATTCCAAAACGATGCTACAAAGTTAGCCATAAGCTACGAGAGTTGCAAATTTTCAAGCCATTATTCCACAAAAAAAGATCCTGGGGCTATCTTCCAAGCCATGATTCCACAAAAAAAGATCCTGGGGCTATCTTCCAAGCCATGATTCCACAAAAAAATCAAGCCACCTGTATGGTTGAAATAGTCCTATACGCCCCGAAGGGGCAGAAGCACCTAGCCTAGGGCAACGCCCTAGGTAATATGTATGCACGAATTTCGCCCTGTAAGGGCAAAAGCGTTATATTAAATAGGGGAATTTTAGGGGCATCTGCATAGTTCCGTGGATAAAGAAACTTAATTTTTATGATAATCCA
>ERZ808270.123-NODE-123-length-47759-cov-4.475327_pt1 | contig 47759 bp, 30 predicted proteins | sample MGYA00521082_ERZ808270 | MGnify/ENA primary metagenome ERZ808270 (study PRJEB31516, sample SAMN03275594) | gut metagenome | biome: mammalia-associated habitat; material: feces | host: Papio cynocephalus | place: Kenya | collected 2012-07-27 ... | reverse complement strand
ACATTTCGGAGACGAGATTGAGAATATTCACGTTGAAGATATTTACGTCGGCTATGGTGAGCGCTACGATTTATAAATAAGCGTGATTAAAGCAAAAAAACTATTTTATTTTTTGCCTAAAAGTGCTATAATTTTCGTAGTTAAAGGTTGCTTCAAAAAATTTAGTGCGCTTTCAGCGAAATGAAAATGTAGTCATTTCGTATTAGAAAGCCATTTGAAAACACTATCGACATTTGAACTCCCAAGGTTCGATTATCGATAGTGTTTTTCTATTTTTTCAGCTTTTATGCGGGGTTGTATGTTTTTATTCTTATTTGTTTTATCAAACTAATAGGCTTAACAAATAAAAATAGTCGAGAATACAAACGAGAGAGTCAACAAAAGCGGCTCTCTCGTTAAATTTTACTTAAAATGTCGTCCAGGGCATAGTGTTTGTTTTATCTGACAGGTGGCAGGTATCTCGCAGACGGGAGAATGTGAACAGCCTATTGTAACGATGAAAAGCAGAAAAAATAACGGTATATGATTATTGAGATTGTTCGAGCAGGTGATTTTTTCGCCAAGTTGCCGGTGTAACACCGAATTGTTTGCGAAAATTATTAGTGAAACTATTTTGCGAATCGTAACCAAGTTCGTTGCTGATATATACAATCGTAAAATCCGGACAAGCTAATAAAGACAGAGAATAATTGATTCGAATTTCCGTAATGTATGATTCCAATGTTTGCCCCGTATATTTTCGGAATTCTCTGCTTAAATGATTGCGACTATAGCCCACAATTTTTTCAAACTCTCCGATACGCATCGACATATGGTCCGGATCATTCAGAAACGTTAAAAAATTCTGTAACCAATCCGGATATGCGTTTTTTTGGGCAATGCGATATTTTATGCAATCGGAAAGGATTTCAAAGACAATACAGGTGTGGAAACTTTCGTAGTCGAATGAATGAAAATCCTTGTCGTTAAACAAAAACAGTTTATCTTCCAAAGCCTGCATTTTATTCGCGTCGATATTGAAATAGACGGGCTTTTCCGCGGTTGTCAGTTCGTCAAATAAGGTCGGCGTCAAAAAATCACAAATTTTATGCATTTTCTCCGGGCGGATATAAATATCCCGATGCAAATGGGGTTCTCCGGGAAATGTGTCGATGGTATGCCAATCGCCGGGGCGCATTAAAACAACGGTTCCCGGAACGAGCATTTGTGCGCAGTTATTTACTATATTTGTCGTTTTACCGCGCAGTTGAATCAGAACTTCAAAAGATTCATGCAAGTGTTTTGTGGAAATCTGATTCCATAATTTGGTATAATTATAAGGTTGGTTGGCGCTTTTTGCGTTAAGAAAATATTTTTTCATATCTTCAGTATAGCATTTTTTTATTATTGTCGCAAGTAAAATATCACAATTTTGTGATTTTCTATTTCATTATTTGTAGAAAAATAAATTGGTGTGTGTTATAATGGGGCTACAATGCCGGTGTAGCATCGCCGGAATATTTGAAAGGAATAGGTGCAGGAAGATGGAGAGAACAAACAGAATCAAAAAATGGCTTCTTATTGCGATACTGTCATTCGCTATGATTTTTGCCGTTGCTTGCAGCAAAAATTCAGCGGTAACCGGTCTTATGATTACAGGCGTTCCCGAAAGCGGAATTGCAACGATAACGGATACCGAAAATACGCTGCAACTCGGCGTAAAGTTTGAACAAGGAAGCGGAAACGTGCTCTGGGCTTCGGGCGACGAAGATGTAGCAACGGTGGACGGGGACGGCATGGTTACGCTTGTAGACAGCGGGGCGGTTGTGATTACGGCTACTTTTACGGATAATCCGGAAATAAAGTCGGATGCGCTTCTTACGGTGAAAGATGAACGAACCGTAACCGATACGATCACTTTAACGGGAATGCCCGAAACAAATACGGTGGCATATTCCGACGTAAATATTCAACTTTCGGCGACGTGCTCGGATTCTTCCGCCACGCTTGTCTGGCATTCTTCAAACGAAAAAGCAGCCACGGTGAATTCCGACGGGCTGGTAACGTTTACGGGTGCCGGCATTACAGATATTACCGTATATAAAAAGGGGCAGCGCGCGGTAAAAGCGACAACCACGCTGACGGTAATCAGTACCGTCGAAACGCTCCGGATTTGCGATGTAGAAAGCGGAGCGATTATTGCCGGATACGATTTCAGGCTTAAAAGTAACTATTCTTACGCTTTGAATACCGAATATACCCCGTGGGATGCAAGTCCTTTTGAGCTGGAATGGAGCGTAGACGACGAAAATATTGCAGGAATAGACGAAAACGGAGTGATTACGGGGAAAGAAACGGGTACGGTAATCGTTACGGCGCAAGTAAAGGGGAATGCTTTAAAAGCGACCAAGGCGTTTAACGTTGTGAAATTGAACGATAAAAGCGAAGATTTTACCTATGCAAAGGCAAACAGATCGCTTGTGAACGGGATTTGCACCGATGCGTGGCTGGATTATACGGGTACGAAAGTAACGTCGCATAATACCGATATCTTTATCGATTCGTACGATGCGGATAAAAAAATGCTTGTCGTCGAAAAAAACACCGACTTCGCGCACTGGACGCACGTGTGTTTCGGCGCATGGAATTTAACGCCCGGAAAATATGTTTTCACGGTTGATCTGGAAGTAGTCAAAGGCGATTTTCAAGGCAGGATAAACGGCGCGCAGTATAAGAATACTCCCGCGGAGTATGAACACGGAATCCGTCCCGATACGATAGGGGGCTTGGATTTCGGCAAACTGTCCGATATAAAAACAACGGGTACGAAATACGCGATCGGGTTTGAACTGAATAAAAGTTATGAAAATTTCGGAATAGAACTCTATGACGATAACGGTACGTCGGGGCAATATACGTTGAATATCAAGTCGTTTTCGTTGGAACTTGCAGACTTTACCGTGAATACCGACGTTTATTCCGACGGGCTTCTGATCATCGGCGAGGAATATACGTTTGAACCCGAAGAAATAGCGGGATGCGAATTCAGCTATCGTTTTACCGATAACGGCGAAAACGACAGTGAATTCATAGAATTGCAAGACGGGAAGCTGATTCCTAAAAAAATCGGCAAAAACATAAAACTGAACGTATCTACCGTATATAACGGAAAAACTCTTGAAAAGGATTATGAGTTTTCCGTGATTGCGAATCCGTTCAACGAAAACGAAGACGATTATTCTTATGTAACCGACGTTACGCGACCGGATGAACTTGTTTACGAGGTCAGACGAACTTCCGTATATTTAAGAACCTATAACTGGAAGCCTTCCATCGAAACTTATAACGGTGGAAAAACGTTAAAATTTACGCATGAATATGCTTCTTCGTGGGAAGGCTCGGCGCAATTTATGCTCGGAAGCGTGAAAAAAGGCGCTTATGAAGTGTCGTTTACGTTACGCGGCGACGATATAGGCAAATGGGATAATTTCCACGGACATATCTACCCGATTATCTGGAACGAAAACTATAAAACCACATTCGGCAGCGCGGCGTATACGAGAGGTTCCGCTCCGTACGGCGATATTTACACGGGAGTCCGTAACGGAAATGTGTTTACAAGCACTATCACGATTACCGAAGATACGAATAATTTCGGTATCGAACTTTGCGGCGGCACAGAAGTCGCTTATACGATATACCTTGACGCGTTTAAGTTTGAAAAATTGCCCGATATTACTTCGGCGGACATTTCCGGAATCGAAAACAACGAAACGTTAAAGAGCGGCGATGTTCGTGATCTGACAGAAATCGTAACGTTTGAAAACAAAGCGGAAAAAGGGCAGCCGTATACCTGCGAATGGACGGTCGCAAGCAGCGGCGAAAACGGAGGAAGCGCTCGCATTATCGATAACAAAAACGGAAAAAAACAGATGCAGTGCTTAAAGCTCGGCGATATTGTGTTAACGCTGAAATTAACAAGTTCGACAGGCGAACAGTATATACTCGTCAGAAATATCACGGTGGAACTCGGAGAACTTTCCATAAATTCGGATATGTATCCGGATAATATTCTTGTGAAGGGGGACTCGTATGATTTCGAGCCGATTCCGTTGACCGATGATATGACGTTCGTTTATAAGTATAAAACCGACGAAACCGCCGACGAAACGGATACCTCCGAAATAGCAGAAGTGAAAGACGGTAAATTGCTGGCGAAAAAAGCGGGCACGGTATATCTCGTCGTTTCTTCGGAAATCGACGGACTTCACGTCAGCCGAACGCTTTGTATTACGGTAAAAGAATACGGCGGTACGGCGGACGAAAACTACGTAGACGCGATAAATCCCGCAAAACACGGCGATTTTTATGACATCGAACGCACAAACGTTTATCTCCGTGCGTTCAATATGAGCATAGAGAAAACCGCCGATAATAAGCTGAAATTCGTCAAAGCGTATGTTCCCGCTTCCGGTACGTCGATAAGTTTTTATCTCGGCAATATAGAAGCCGGTCGGTATCGCGTAACTTTGCGCCTTGGCGGCGATCTGAGCTGGGATTGTTTCAAAGGCTATTTATACGCCCTCAACTGGGAGAACGAATGGCAGACGGTTTATGGCGATAAAGCATATAAAAAAGCGGATAATCCTTACGGGAACATCCACGAACCGGGTTTTTGTTTGTACAGCGGCAGCGGAAATTCTACCACGGGCGGAACGTACGCTATGTTTATCGACGTCGCTTCGGCGCAGACGAATTTCGGTTTGATGCTTGAAACGTGGGGCACCGAAAACAAAGCGTTTTCCGTTTCGCTGGAATCGTTTGAGTTTGTGAAAGAGGAACTTACCAAAGAATTGAATTTTGCAGACTCCGCGATTTACGGTTACAACGTGGATAATTACGGCGCGGGGATTGCCGTTATAGGAAAGGACGGCAGCATGGCGGTTACAAAAGCCGCAACCGGCGCAAGCGTAACAAATAACGCTTTGCAGGTGGTAACGCCTGCGGCGTGGTCGGAAATCGCGCTTTGCTTCGGGCACGTAAAAGCCGGCGCTTATACGTTGCGGCTGAATATCGAAGCGGTAAACATGTCGGGCTCGTACTGGTTTACCGGTCTTGTATACGGCGGCGTATGCGTGAACGGTAAAATAACGTACGAGGGAACCAACGGACTCATCAGCGGTAATGCGGCGGAAGTTACGCACGCCGCTCAATCGAAAAGCGTTACTTTACAGATCACCGTTGCCGAAGATACGGATAATTTTGCATTGATTCTTGCCTCGAAAGGCGACTGCGGTCAAGCCGTAAACGTTCAATTATCCGATATATCGTTGACGAAAGACTGAAAGTGAAATTCGGAGAAGCGTATGATTCACACATTAAACGGCGAGATGCCGATAAAAGTGAAAAAAAAGGCGACGGGAGAGCATAATGCGATACTTACCGTGTTGTGCGTAATCTTTTTCGTTTATGCCGTTACCCTGATTTTTCCTTTTGTATGGCTTGCTTTCAATTCTTTAAAAAACAAAATCGAATTTTCGGCAAATCCGTGGGCGTTTCCCGCCGACGCGGCAGGCTCGGTTGCGACGAATTACGGAAAGATTTTTACGGAATTCAATCTGGGCGCTATGTTTTTCAATTCGGCGATTTTATCCATCTTTATGCCGTTGATTAATTTGTTTTTCTGCGCCTGTACCGCTTATGCGTACGCAATACATGATTTCAAAGGCAAACAGGTATTGTACTGGGTGGCGATGATTCCCATGCTTGTAAATATAACGGGCACTTTACCTGCGCAATACAATCTGTTTGTAAAAATCGGTATATACGATAGTATGGCGGGAATACTTCTTACGGCAACAAGCGGTTTCGGGTTTGCGTTTCTGCTGTTCGGCAGCGTATTTCAGAATACTTCGCGAACTTATCACGAGGCTGCCGAAATCGACGGCGCGGGGAACTGGCGTATATTTTTACAGATATATCTGCCACAACTTTCGGCTGTATTCGGCGCGCAGTGGTTGCTCGGATTTATCGGTATCTGGAACGATTATATGACGCCCTATCTCTATTTGCCGTCGCATCAGACTTTGTCGGTGGGAATTTACAATATATCTTCTCAGGTTTCCCTCGGATTTTCCGAATTTTCCGGAGATTACCCGAAACTTTTTGCCGCAATGCTCATCTCCGTCATGCCCGTCGTTATTTTGTTTGCGGCTTTTCAGGAAAAAATTATGAACTTCAGCATGGGCGGCGGAATCAAAGAATAAAACAACTTACACAAAAATATCAAGGCGGTAAAAAATGAAAAATTTAAAAAAATTTTTAGGCAAGGCTTTTGCCGGAATATTGTCGGCGTCTTTGGTGCTGAGTGCTGCAGCTTGCAGTACCACAACGCACAAAACGCAAAGCGGCGTTCTTACAATTCGCTATTTTGAGGGCGGATACGGTACGGAATGGCTTGAGTATGCGGCAAAAAAATATCAGGAAGAACATCCCGGTTTCAGATACGAACTGTATCCCGATACGCAGATTACGAATACGGTGAATACGTACCTTAAATCCGGGCAGAACCTCGCGGATATTTATATGACGCAAGGATCTGCGTCCTGGACGGAATGGGTGTCGCTCGGATATATCGAAAATCTCGAATCGGTGTACGAGGCGGAAGTGAATACTTCCGGCGGAAAACGTAAAATCAAAGATTATCTCGATGCCGACGTAATGAAGAAGAACTATTCGCAACGCATTTACGGGCAGGGCGCTTATTATCCGTGGATGCTGCCGTGGGCAAGCGTAGGGATATCTTTCGCTTATAACGAATCTATACTTCTTACCACGAAGCATACGGTGCAGCCTGCCGGCGGTAACTTTACGATCGGCGAATACTGGACGGAACCGCCGAAAACGGTAAACGAACTTGCCGCTTATTGCACCGACGTCCTTGCGCGGAACGACGGAATAAAACCGTTTTCGTTACCGTTTGCCGACGGAATGCACTGGCTGGAATACTTTATGTCCGTCTGGTGGGCGCAATATCAGGGCGTTTACAAGGAAAATTTATTAACCGTGAAAGAAGGCGACGGCGCATATTACGATTTTTACAATTTCGAAAGCGCGGAAGTGTGGAAACAGGTCGGAATCCAAAAAGCAATCGACCAGTGGCGTACGCTTATTATCGGAGAAAACGGAAACTGGAAAAACACCGTCGATAATATTACCGAGCATACCGTGCAGGATGCCGAAAGGATTTTTGCCCGCGGAGAAAGCGCTCTCGTCCTTGCAGGTTCTTTCAGTTACAAAGAAATGCAGGAATACATTGCGAATAAAGATCATGTATTCAAGATGATGAGCATGCCGCTTTATGACGACGGCGCAACCGCCATGAAAAATGATGACGGAACAACCGCAAACATCAATTACTTCATGAACGACGAGACGATTTTTATCCCGTCCGGCGCCGTGAATAAAGACCTTGCCAAGGATTTCCTTGTTTATCTGTGCAACGAAGATATGTTGCTGGATTTTACGAAAAGAACAGGTACGATGAGACCGTTCGATTATAATCCGTTGGAATTATTGCCGGATTATGAATGGGGCGCATACACGAAGAGTTATCTTGATTTGTATTTCGGCTCGGATATCCGTCTGTCGAATTATCCTGCGAATAAAAACATAGAAGACGTTTCGCCTATGTATCTTTATAAACATCCGTCCATGTTTGGCAGAACGGCTACTTCGTCGATTATCAACGATATGCGTACGATGACGGGCGAAGAGATTATGGTGGGGAAAAATAACGTTAAAAACGTATATACCGTTACTAAAACGTATTTTAACACCTGGAAAACGGAACTCGGCATAGAGTAGGAGTAAACAATGAATACGGCGGCTTCCGCAGAAAAAAAGAAATTTAAATTAAACCGTACAACGCGAAAGTATATTTTTATTGCGGAACTTATTATTATTCCCGTAATCAATTTTATCATTTTTTGGCTGTATGTTAATTTAGATACAATATTGCTTACGTTCAAGCGTTTCGACGTGCCTACGGCTTCATACGTATGGAGAGGCTTCGACGGCTATGTTTCGGTTTTTAAATCGATGATTCTGGGCGGCGATCCGGGTGAGTTTAACGCATTCGTCAACAGTTTCCGTGCGATTCTGATCAATGTGATTATTCTTCCCGTTACGTTTGTGATTTCGTATAGCTTTTACAAAAAAATAAAATTCCGTAAATTTTTTCAGGTCGTGTTTTTCCTGCCGAATATCATCTCCCTTGTCGTGCTTTGTATGATGGTCAGGCATATGTTCAGTTCCGATTTCGGACCGATCGCTTTGGTGATCGAAAAGATTACTGGGCATCCTACCGATTGGCTCGGATATAATTCCGATAAGATGTGGGGAATCATCACGTCGTTTTGCATCTGGGCGGGGTTAGGGGGTAATACCGTGATTTTATGCGGGGCGATGCAACGTATACCGGCGGATATTATCGAGGCGGCTCGTTTGGACGGAATCGGATTCTTGCGCGAGGCATGGTCTATCGTGTTGCCTCTTGTAATGCCTACCGTCGGCGTATTTATGATAAGTGTGGTTACAAGTCCGTTGAGTTTCACGCTGCAACCTATGTTAATTGCCGTCAATCCCGGTATCGACAATAAATTTATGACGATCGGCTGGTATATTTTTACCAGTGTGGATACGGGCGGATCGGGCAATATGATACAGGCGGCTACCATCGGAATGACGTTTTCGGTATTGCTGTTGCCCGTAATTATAGCCGTGCGGGTACTTGTGAAAAAATTTACGCCGGACGTACAATTTTAGGAAGAAAAACATGAAGAATATTTTTCGTGAAAACAGGATAAAGAGATTTTTTGTCATCGGATTCGTTGTTTTATTCGGCGCAATCACGTTTTTTGCAATCGGCGTATTTTCTCCGAAGATAAATAAAACATATGCGTCCGAAACGCAGACCGACGTTTTTTTCGATGATTTCGACGGCAATACATTTTCGGAACAATGGACCGATCCCGTGAATGCGGAATTACAAACGGGCGGATATTCTTTGCGATACGACGGCGATAACGGAAGATGGGGCGCTTGTATCAGCCCTATGGCGCATAAAATTACGGGTAATACCGAAATTTCGTTTGATATTCAGGTGAGCGGCGGAGGCTGGTTGGCGTTTGTTTTCGGTTTGCCGAGGTATAATACTTCTATGGAATATGCCGACGTCGGAACTTGGTTTCTTGCCGATTCTACGCGCCTTATGGACGACAAAAACGGAACGGGCGGCGGACCGTCCTCTTCGACTATGGAAGCTTATGCCGCGTATCCGGTTTCGCCGTGGAATTTCGGCAGAACGTCGATGCGTTATGTATTGACAAAAAACGACGAACCTCGCGAAAGCGACGGCGCAACGATGTATAAGCTCGAACTTTACATGTACGAAGCCGGCACAGCCTGCCCGTCCGTTCCTCAGGCGACGTATGACAATCTGGAGTGCGACGGATATTACGGCTTTTCATCCATGGGAACCGTTAAAGCCACAGTTACGGATTTTGTCGTAAAAGAAAACGGAAAAAGCGTGTTTGAGGACGATTTTACCGAAAGCGCGTTTATGTTCGATAACGTAAAAGTTCCCGATGCAAAATGGGCTGTAACGTATTTCGATGCTTCTATGCTTGCCGTCGGACCTACGGCAGACGTAAAAATCATTACGGGCAAATCGGGCGGAAGTATAACGAACCCGCGCGGTATCGTCCGCGATCCGCTGGTAGACAAACAGTTTGTTTTTTCAATAGAAGCAAATCTGTCGGATATTTCCCCGTCCACGGTTTTCGGTATGGAATTGGGGAACGGTAATTTTTTTGCGGGCTTGGAAAAAGTCGGAGCGGGCGAATACAGGGCAGTCGGTGTTGCTTCGGGAAAAATCACGGAAACTACCGCATCGAATAAGGTTGCGGACGCCTCAAACGTTAAAATTGTATTTGAGGGATACAGCGACGGTAAAATTATAATAACGGCGGATGATTGCGTATATACGCTGAAAGGCGGTGATTTTTCCGGCGCTTTCAGAATCGGAACGGAACATATCTCCGCATCCGAAACCGAAGCCGGTTATGTGGTTTTCGATAATGCGAAACTGCAAAGTTATCATTATGATTCCGTAACGGATGCAAAAGATCAGGCGATTAATTTCAAAGGAGTGCGCACGTACGAGGAATCGGGGCTGACGTTGTATCAATACTATGTAAACAGAAAAGAGTGGTTGATGCAAGGGTGTACAAGCCCGATATATAAAGCGGGAGAAGAAAGAAATTACGTTCAGTTTTCGGAAAGCGACGTAAACATGTTGTTCGGACCGAAACAAAAATACAGCGAATTTATTTGCCGTTTTTCCGTTACGGTTACCAATGACGCGGCGAAAAACGAGACGGCTGTCTTGTTTTCGTTTGCCAGGCAAACTTTGTCCGGAGCGGCATGGGATTCGCCGTACCTCGTATTTACCAAAAAGCCGCGCGGCATGGAAATTGCCGGAGGCGGCGGGGTTTCGGGAAAGTCGGTTACGGGAGACGTGTCGTTCTGGGATAACCGGGATTCGGAGAATCGGCTGATAACTTACAACGTAATGATTGTTGTTATCGAAGGTAAGCTGGAAGTTTATTTCGCTCCGGATGGCGCGTCTGCCGCCGAAATGAATGTTTTGCGCGGAGTATTCGCATACAGCGATACGAAAGGATATATGGCGGTTGCCGGGCATAATTCCGCGTCATTCCGTATAGGGAGTTTTTCGGTAAACAATATCAACGCGAAGAATACAAACGCCGCGCAGAATTTACAGAAAGGTAACGGTGTGCAGCAGGCAGGCGGAAGTATATTGCTTACGGGTAAATCTCAAATTGCAACGCAGGACGAATTCGGCGATTTTATTATGTATGCACAGGTAAAATCGCTGATAGACGGCAAACTGAACGTTGTTCTGCCGGGCGGAACGGGAATTGCGGTTCAACAAGGGAACGTTATCGGTAAAGGGCTTAAAAAAGTTTCTTCCGGTGCGCGCGAAGAAAAAATATTCGGCGGAGAATCGGGCATTTTGTGCGTCCGCGTTCAGAACGGACGTCTTTACGCGGGGTATGCGGCTGAAAACGAGCCGGCGAAACTTGCCCTCGAATATGCTGCGGAATTTGAATTGCCGAAAAATCTGAGTCGCGGGAAACTGACTTTTTCGGCAGACGACGGCTCGGCGGTTTTAGTCGATTCGGTAAATGTTTATTCGCTTGACGCCGTCATAGAGATTGCAACGCAGAACTACGATCCGAACGTTGTTGACGATATCGACGTTGTGAAACCGGAAATCGGCGAAACGAGCAACGAAACAAAAAATACGGGTTGTCGCAGTTCTTTAAACGGCGTATATTCTGTTTACGTAAGCCTCGCAATCATTGTGTTGATGTCTGTGGTTTTCATAAAAGGCTGCCGCAGAAAGGGAAATTAAAAATGAAAAATAAATTTTTAAGAATCTTGTCGATAATGATAATCAGCTGCATGTTTATCGTGAGTACAAGCGGTTGCAAGCCGAAGAAATCGGATGTCGGACAAAAAATTCCGACGACGACCGACGTTCTGACGATAAATCAGGATAAATATTTATTCGGGTTAGGCGAGCTGTCGTCCGATATAAACGGCGGCGTTGATGTTGAGGTAGATAATAATTTCATTATAGGAAACGTAAAAGCGCTCGGCGTAAAAAGCATGCGCGTATGGATGCATTTACACAATATCATCCGCAGAAGCCCGGATTCCGACGAGATAAGCCTTTTGCAGGGAACGGCGAATTTATACCATGAATATTTTGCGCAACTGAAAGCCGCCGGCGTGGAACGTATTCTTGTGATGAATCATGCGTTCATTTATCCTGTCGGATGCAAAAATTCCGACGTTCAGTGCGTGCCTCATCCTACCGACGATCGCGAAATGTACGTCCGCTTTCTGAAACTTTACGAAAAGTGTTATGAACTCCTCGCCGCCGAATTTCCCGAAATTACCTATTGGGAACCCGGAAACGAATTCGATATGGCAGACGGAACGTTTTTGCATCCGATCGGCTGGATGCAGGGAAGTTCGAATGTTTTCACTCCGGGCGAGGCGGCAAGAATTACTGCCGATTTATGCTGGTATGCAAACAGAGGGTTGCAAAAAACAGATAAGAAGAACGTAACCGTGTTTCCCGGCATGACGATGTCGTCCGGTACGGCTATGTATCTGGAGGAAACGTATCAGTGGATAGAATCTAAAAAAATCCCCACAGGCGAAGACTATTCCGACACAAATACATGGAATTACTTTCAGATCTGCGCCTGGCATCCTTATCCGAATTCAAGCGTTTCAAATGCCGCCGATACCTGCGAAACTTTATATAACGTAATGAAATCTCACGGCGACGCAACCAAAAAAGTCTGGCTGACCGAAACGGGATTCAGCGAATATCGCTACAATTACGATCAGAATCGGGTAAATACGCTCTATAAAGAATTGCTGGATACGGCAAAAAACAGACTGAAATTCGTGGAAACGTTGTTTTTATTCCGTATGACGGATTGCTATACCACGCCGATCAGTGATTACGAGGACCATTTCGGCTTATTTTATGCCCCCGGCGACCCCGTAAACAAAGGCAGACCGAAACCTTATACCGAAACGATTTATAAATGGTTTTACGGCGAAAACGCGGATGTTTCCGGTTTGTACTGGTATTCCGCGGCACAGGGCAAGTAAGCGGCGCCCGATCGGCGGATTAACATCAATTACCAGAAAAATTTTTGATGATTTTTGTAACAAAACAACGGATTTTTGATGTTGATTTTTTAAACGGAAAAGATTATAATAGATAAGCAAGAATAAAAATAGCATATGTATCGCAAGCAAGCGCAAACTTGCTTTCACGATTGAATTGAAAAAAGTAATTATATGAATAACGAAACGAAAGAACAGAAAACAGTAGAAGAAATATTTGCAAATCCTCCCGCCGAATATCGCGGCGCGCCTTTCTGGGCGTGGAATACCGATTTGAAAGAGGACGTTCTGTTGTGGCAAATCGACAGACTGAAAGAGATGGGCTTCGGCGGATTTTTTATGCATACGCGCAGCGGAATGAGCACCGAATATCTCGGTAAGGAATTCATGCATCTGATTCGCGCATGTAATCGCAGAGCCGTAGAAAACGGCATGTTGTCTTATTTATACGACGAGGATCGCTGGCCGAGCGGCTTTGCGGGCGGTCTGGTAACTCAGGATAAAGCATTCCGCCAAAAGAGAATTGTGTTATCTCGCACCGAGCCGGATAAAATGATGTGCGCTCATAAAAACGACGAGCGGGAACCGGAATTTCTTGCCGCCTACGATATAGTATTTGACACTCACGGGAAAATAAAAACGTATCGCGTAGTTTCGAAGCAGGAAGAAGCAACAGGCGAAAAGTGGTATGCATATACGCTTCTTGCCGAAAAAACCGGCAGATTCAACGGCTTTACATATCTCGATACGATGAACGGCGAAGCCGTGGAAAAATTTATCGAAGTAACGCACGAGGCGTATAAACGGGAACTCGGAGAGGAGTTCGGAAAATCCGCGCCGGCGATTTTTACGGACGAACCGAGTTATTATACCATGACGTTCAAGGAATCTTCCCGCGACGGTAAAGACGCAATATATCCCTGGACGCAGGCGTTTGGTTCTTCTTTTATGCAACGTTTCGGTTACGATATTGTCGCTCATATGCCCGAAGTGGTCTGGGACAGAAGCGACGGCGAACCGAATACGCACCGTTATCGTTTCTTTATGCACTCCACGGAACTTTTTGCGCAGAATTACAGCGACAGAATAGGCAAATGGTGCCATAATAACGGTATTTCTTTTACCGGACATTATATGGAAGAACCATGGCTGTATACGCAAATGCGGGCAATCGGCGAAGCGATGCGGCATTATCGCGAATTCGATATTCCCGGCATCGATATGTTGTGTAACCGTAAAGAATTTACCACGGCAAAGCAGGCGCAATCGGCGGCGCATCAATACGGCAGAAACCGAATGATGAGCGAAGAATACGGCGTTACCGGCTGGGATTATGATTTTCGCGGCCATAAATTTCAGGGCGACTGGCAGGCGGCGCTCGGCGTTACGCTCCGCGTGCCTCATCTGGCTTGGGTAAGCATGCGCGGTTCGGCAAAGCGCGATTATCCCGCAAGCATAAGCTATCAATCGGCGTGGTATAAGGAATACGGCTATATAGAAAACCATTTCGCACGGTTGAACACGGCGCTGATGCGCGGAAAACCGATTGTCAACGTTGCCGTGCTGCACCCGATTGAAAGCGCGTGGATGATTGCGGGTGTGCGCGAATATACGGCTACGGATATGCAGACTCTCGACGAGCAATTTGCGAACGTTACCGAATGGTTGCTCCGCGGACAAATCGATTTTGACTTTTTCAGCGAAAGTCTGTTGCCCGGATTGTACCGCGCCGACGAAAAAGATTTTGTCGTCGGAGAAATGCGATACAAAGCCGTACTCATTCCGCCCATAAAAACAATCCGCTCCACAACGTTGAAAGCGTTGAGCGAATTTGCGGAGCGCGGCGGCAAAGTGCTGGTGTGCGGAGAGTGTCCCGCTTGCGTGGACGGGGTATTCAGCTCCGCGGTACAGGCGTTTTGGGCGCAAGCGAAAAAAATCGGATTTTCGCAGGCGGAAATTCTGGATGCGCTGAGCGAAGAGCGCGAGCTTACCGTCTACGGCAAAAACGGCGAACGGAGAAACGATTTGCTTTACAATATGCGCCGCGACGGCGAAAACAGATGGCTTTTCATTGCGCATTGCGACGATATGTCCCGCACGGACGGGAACGATTGCGCTTACGACGAACTGAAAATCGTCGTCAGAGGCATATTTACTCCCGCGCTGTTCGATACGATTTCCAGCAAAGTGTTTCCGGCGGAATATGTGCACAAAAACGGGAATACAATCATCTTTGTTCCTTGTTACCCGCTTGATTCGTTCCTGTATTCTCTTGCGCCGTGTACCTCGGAAAAAGGCAATAAAGACAGTGCAACGCAGACAATAAAAAAGACGGAGCAAAAAATAACCATACCCGATTTTGTGCCGTTCGTTCTCGGCGAACCGAACGTTCTTGTTCTGGATATGCCCGAATGGTCCCGCGACGGGAAGCATTTTATGCCGCGCGAGGAAATGTTGCGAATCGATCGCATCGTGCGTTCGCAGCTTGGGTATCCCGCAGCCGACGGATGCGACGTGCAACCGTGGCGCATCGCTTCAACCGCGCCGAGCGAATATGTGTGGCTTCGTTATTATATAGAAAGCGAAGTCATCGCGGATTGCATGCTGGGATACGAATATGCCGAGGAAGTGCGCTTTAACGGAAAGAAAATTCCCGTTACGAAAGACGGATGGTATGCAGATAAAGAAATATATACCATGCGGTTGCCGATGCTTGTCAAAGGCAGAAACGAGCTGCTTGTGCGCGTTCCCGTCAGTGCCCGGATCAGCATGGAAAATCTGTTCCTTCTCGGCAATTTCGGCGTGGAAACGCTCGGTGCGGCTACAAAAATCGTCGCGTTGCCGTCCGAATTGACGTTTGACGCGTTGCGCAAGCAAAAACTGTCGTTTTACGGAGCGAATGTTACATATAAAATTCCGTTTGTTTGCGAGAGCGGTACTCTTACGGTTACAACCGATTATTATATCGGCGCTCTGGTATGCGTGAAATTAGACGGCGAAGAAGTCGGCAAAATCGTATTGCCGCCGTATAAATTGCAAATCGAAAACGTGAAAGAGGGCGAACACTTGCTGGAACTTACCCTTTGCGGTACCCGCGGCAATACGTTCGGCGCGTTGCATTTAACAACGCCGAAAACATGGAAAGGACCCGATATGTGGTACTCCGGCAACAATATGTGGTCGTATGAGTATTGTCTGAACGATATGGGCATTATGAAGAAACCGGAACTTACGCTGAAAAAATAATCGTATACAGTGGTAAAAGTATGGATATAAAACAATATTTTCTGCGTAATGCACACAGGGTTCTGAAAAATCCTGCGGGAGAACTTCGCTATCCTTTTCTTGACCCCGGTTCCGGATACGAGGGCGATTTATGGGACTGGGATTCGTATTTTACGGCAAAAGCACTGTGCGCGGCGTTTTCCGTCTGTTCCGAAAAAGAGATGAGCGAAGCGGGGTGCTCGAAAGAAACGGTAAGCGAACACATAAAAGGGTGTGTGCTGAATTTTCTTGACGCTCAGGAGAGCGACGGATATATCCCGATTATGTTGTCCGGAAGAGGTTTGCTCGCGGGGTATTTTCACGGCGAGCATGAAAAAGGCGTTCCCCTGAATCAGCATAAGCCGTTTTTATGTCAGGCAGCGTTACAGGCGGGGGAATTCGCAGACGATTTCGGGTGGATCGATACCGAAAAACTGGCGGCTTATTTGCTTTATTACGAAACAAAGCAATATGACAGAAACAGCGGTCTGTTTATCTGGCAGGACGATATAATGATCGGAATCGACAACAATCCCACCGCGTATTACCGCGCGCCGCGTACGTCGGCGGATATTTATCTGAACAGTTTTATGTATGCGGAATACGCCGCAATGGTGCAGATTTTAAAGAAAACGGGAAAGAATCCGGAGCCGTATCGGCGCAAAGCGGATACGTTGCGTCGAGCAATCGATTCGCAGATGTGGGACGAAAAAGACGGAATATATTATTCGCAGGATGTCGGTTTTGTAAAAACCGAGCGCTCGTGTAACGGCTTTGTATTTCACGAAGGTTTTGCGCCGAAATGGCATACCGTTCCGCTTAAAATTCGTTTTTGGGGTTGCTTTTTGCCGATGTATGCCGGAATTTGCAGCGAGCGGCAGGCAGCTTTGCTGTGCGAACATTTAACCGATCCTGACGTTATGGCGGAATACGGCGTACGTACGCTTGCGCGGAACGAAAAAATGTATAATCTCGAAAAGAGCAACAATCCCTCAAACTGGCTTGGCGCAATCTGGATTATAGCAAATTATCTGGTATATAAAGGTTTGCTGAAATACGGCAAAACAGAACGCGCGGAAGAACTTCGGCAAAAAACCGTACGGCTTTTGGCAAAAAATTTAAAGGAATCGGGCGAAATGTTTGAAAGTTTCCACCCCGATACCGGCGAACCGAATTTGTTTCCGGGTTTTTTAAGCTGGAATTTACTTGCAATCGAACTTTACGGTAAGCGAGAAAACAAATGAACAGAAAAGACATTCATATCCGCGATCCGTTTGTATTTACGGAAAACGGCACATATTATCTGCTTGGCACCACAGGAGACGATTCCTGGGGGAAAGGCAGCGATTTAACGTTGTTTATTTCGTCGGATTTAGAAAATTTCCGACGAAAAAGCACTATGGTAACGGACGGTTCGCTGGATACATATACAAATATCTGGGCGCCGGAGTTGCATAAATATAACGGCGGTTACTATCTGATACTTTCCGTATTCCGTAAAGATAAAGGGCGCGGCTGCCTGATTTATCGGTCGGATAGTTTAGAAAAAAGTTTTACCGCGTTGACGGGAGAATATATTACTCCTGCCGGGTGGGAATGTCTGGACGCAACGTTATTTGTATACAAAAACAAACCGTATCTTTGTTTTTCCAACGAGTGGGTAGCGCCGATTACAAACGACGGCGACGGCAGCCTGTATATATGCGAAATGACTTCCGACCTGACTGCGCTCGCAGAAAAACCGAAAAAAATCGTCAGCGGAAAATATTGCGGCTTTTCGGTGAAAGTACGGGCGGGCGGAAAAGAGGGATATGTTGCCGAAGGACCGTATCTGTATGAAGAAAACGGCGCCGTCGTGCTGCTTTGGTCAACGTTTACAAAAAACGGTTACGCGGTTGTAAAAAGCGTCAGCAAAGACGGCGTTGCGGGGGATTATCGATTTGAAAAACTGCTTGTCGACAGCGACGGCGGGCACAGTATGTGTTTCATAGATTTCAACGGAAACCGCAACCTTACGTTTCATCAACCAAATCGTGTATCGGAAGAACGCATGCAATTATTTTTATTGAATTAATTATTTTACGGAGACCTTTATGCCGCAATGTACGTTTATTCCCGTAACGCAATGTACGCAATATACATACTTAATCATGGACTGATAACAGCTTTCTGAGATTGGCGCAAACATACTCCTTTGAAATATAAAGCGCACCGCGAAGTAACTTTTTAAGTTAAGAACGGTGCGTTTTTTTATTGTTATTCAAGAAAACCGCACGGTTTTTCCAAGAAAAAACGACATTTGTCGCAAAACGCTTGACTTTTTCACGAATTTAAATTACAATGAAAGAAATTTTTAATTTTCTTCTATAATTATGAAAAAAATTTTTTATGCAATCGATCGGGCAATCCCCGTAAACAGCGTAATTCTCGCCCGCGACGAAACGTTGCCGAAAGACGGATATTCTTTTTTTGTTACGGACGAAGGCGACGTAATCGGAAAATTTTATAACGAACGTGCGAAAAATTATCTTGAAGAAGAAATCGCAAAAGAGCGCAAGGGCGGAAAAATCCGTAAAGTGTATCTGAAAGATTATCCCTTTTTTCCGTTCCGCGCGGCAATCGAAGGCTTTTACGGCACGCCGTTCACGCAGGCACAGCGAAAAGATTTGTTTTCGTTTCTGAAAAAAATCCGAATGAACGCGTATATCTACGCGCCGAAAGACGATTTGTATCATCGCGACGGATGGCGTAACGACTATCCCGAACAGACGCTTTCGCTTCTGAAAGAACTCAGAGAAGAAGCGGATAAAAATTTTATCGATTTTTATTTTTCCATCAGTCCCGGAAAAGATTTTTGTTATGCCGACGATAAAGATTATCGGATTTTACTGCAAAAACTCACTTCAGTTTCCGCTTGCGGCATAGATAAATTCGCTTTACTGATGGATGATATTCAGCCCGTGCTTTCCGAAGAAGAGGCGAAAAAATATCATTCCCCGGCGCATGCGCAGGCGGAGCTGGCAAATCGGCTTTCGAACGACCTGAAAAAAAGCGCGCCGCTTCTGTTCTGCCCTACCGATTACATGCAGAATTTCGATACGCCGTACCGGGAGGATCTGCGAAAATATCTGCAGTCGGAAACGGAAGTATTCTGGACGGGATACAATACCGTGGCGGAAGCGATAACGGAAGAGGACGGCGAAATCGTAAAAAATTGTTTCGGGCGGGAACCGATTCTATGGGATAATTATCCCGTGAACGATTTTTCTCCGAAGAAGCGTATTTATTTCGGCGCGCTTTACAATCGCGGCAGATATTTATATAAAACGCATAAAGGCTACGCGGCGAACTTATCTTCGCTGTACGAGTGCAATAAAATCCCGCTTTCCACCATGGCGGATTACGCGTGGGACAGCGAGAGCTACGACGCCGAAGAATCGCTGAAAAAAGCCGTGGCGGAATATTTTAAGGGCTGCGCCCGCGCGGGAAAAATCTTCGTACGCTTTAACGAAAGCAATATTTTTAAAAAACGTTATCCTGTGAAAGAACTTCTTGAAAAAGGCGATTTCGCCGCACTCGATTCGCTGTATGCGGGCATGGAAAACGCTTTGGATATTCTGAAGCAAAAAGCGCCGCATGGCTTTCTGGAAGAAACGCAGGACTTGTTCGCGGCGATGAAGTACGAGGCGGATTTATATTTTTCGCTTCGGGGGAAAAGAGAAATCGACCGGAAAAAAACGGCGGAAAAACTCAACGCCTGCCGTTTTTCGGCGGCGGATAATTCGTTTTTGAAGTATGCCGCGGAAAAAGCTTGTCTTGATATACAAACGGAAGAAGAAAGAATAATTTATCGGAGTTGGAAAAAATGATAGGAAAAGTATACGACAGAATCAATAATATGCGACCGGTAGCAACGAAAACCGATCTGAAAGTAATCGACGGCATCATGAAATTGAAAAAAGACGAAATTATTTACATGTCGATTACGGAACTTGCCATGCGGCTCGGCGTTTCGGAAGCTACGATTCTGCGGTTCTGCCGTAAAATCGATTACCGGGGATTTCAGGATTTCAAATTGTCCCTCAGTCAGGAAACGGGCGGAGGCAACGCCGCGGACGAATCCGATTATATGAAAAATATCGTATACGACATGACGGACGCGATTATGGAAACGTACAAAGCGCTGGACGCAAAACAATGTTCCGACGTGGCGAAGCTCATCATAAAGGCAAGAAAAATCTGTATTTTCGGCGTGGGCAACAGTTCGATTGCTCCCGCTATGTTCAAAGTAAAACTGGCGCGCACGGGAATCAATGCGGATAATTCGGGCGATACGCACCTGCAGACGATTATCACGTCGAATCTGAACGCGGAAGATCTGCTTATTTTAATCAGCGTTTCCGGCGCCACGAAAGATATCATCAATCTTGCCGAAATCGCAAAGAAAAACGGCACGCCGATAGTGGTGATTACGAATTACAACAAATCGCCTCTGGCGAAATATGCCGATTATCTGTTTCTTACCTGCCGTAAAGAGGGCGTGTACGAGGGCGGTTCGATGGCAACGGTCTGCGCGCAGTCGTACATCGTAGACGTGTTGTGTGCTACGGTTTATAAAGATCTCGGCGCGGAATCGGATGAGCGCAACATGAAAGTGGCGCTGACGATTTCGGATAAGGCTATCTGAACCATCGGGGAAAATCGCTATGACGAATTTAAAACAACTGGACAGACTGGTTCTGAAAATCGTAAGACTCAAAGACGCGTATTCGGAATACGTCGTTTCTTCTCTGACGGAACAGGACGTATATCTGAACGGTAAAAAGATACAGAAAGGGCAGGTCTGGGGCGAAGAATTCGGTTGCGGAAAATTTACCTTCGGGTACGATCCGGCAAAGTACGTTCATCCGTATCTGTACGTGGAAAACGGCGGCGTGGAGCACTTGTTGTCGGCGGACGGCAAGCCGTTCGGCGTGGCAGATTATCTGCCGGACGGAAAGGACGCGATTTTCCGTTGCCACAAATACGTGTCTTTAAGCGGGATAAACAAGCCCGCGGAAATCACGGTGGATTCCTATGCTTCTCACACCTTTTTCGGCACCATGCCGTTTGAAAAAAAGCAGACGTTTTCCATTAACGGATACCGTCCCGCGCGCGTTTATAACGGAATATATGTCGCGGAAATCGATGAAACGGTAAAACGTTTCGTCGACGATTTGTCGCTGCTCACCTCGTATTTCCGTATGATGCCCGACGGCGACAAAAGGAAAATCGAAGCGTATAAAACCTACGAAAAATTATTTGATCTGCTCACCGTTCTGCCCGAACGTTCGCCCGATCGCAACGAACTTGCAAAAGCAAGCGGAATCATCGGCGAATTTCTCTCGTCCTTGAAAAATACCGGCGCCGACGACGGCATCTACGTAGGGTTGGTGGGGCACAGCCATCTGGATACGGCGTGGCTCTGGACGGTGGAAGAAGCGCGCCGCAAGGCGTTGCGCACGGCGGCGAACGCGGTTACTTTGCTGAAAAAATATTCGCAGTACCGCTTCATTATGTCGTCTGCGCTGTATATGAGCTGGATCGAACAGGATTCGCCCGAATTGTTCGGCGAAATCCGCGCGCTTGTCAAAGAGGGCAGATTCGAACCGAACGGAGCTACGTGGGTGGAATGCGATTGCAATCTCACCGACGGCGAATCGATGATTCGTCAGTTTATGCGCGGCAAGCGATATTTAAAAGAAAAATTCGGATACGACGCCGACGTTTTCTGGTTGCCCGATACTTTCGGTTATTCTGCGGCGCTGCCGCAGATACTGCGCGGCTGCGGCGTTCCGTATTTCCTTACAACGAAACTTTCGTGGAACGATACGAACCGTTTCCCGTACGATTCTTTTATCTGGCGGGGAATCGACGGCAGCGAAGTAACCGTGCATTTCAATACCATTCAGACGACGGGCGATCCGGAAGCGATTTCTTCGCGGGTACAAAAGCGTCTGAACAAGCACCTGACGGAACACGTTCTGATGGCGTACGGTTACGGCGACGGGGGCGGCGGACCGAGCGCCGATATGGTGGAAAACGCGTTGCGCACGGCGGAAACTTATCCGTACGCGAAAGCGGAACACACGTCCGTTTCGGCGTTTATGAAGAAACTGGAAACGGAAGAATTGCCGCGTTATACGGGCGAATTGTATCTCGAACTGCATCGCGGCACGCTGACGACGAATCACGACATGAAAAAGCTCAACCGCACGTTGGAAAACGCGCTGAAAGATGCCGAATTGATCTGCGCGGGAACGGGCGACTTGGCGGGCAAAGACGAAACCGACCGTTGTTACGACGTCCTGCTTTTAAATCAGTTTCACGATATTCTGCCGGGCACATGTATTAAAGAAGTCTACGATACGGCGAAGGCACAGGAAAGAAGTGCGATCGCCGCGCTTGAAAATCGTTTTTTCCGGGGCGAACGGCTTTTGAATACGCTTTCGTCCGCTCGCAGAGAAGTGATTCTGAACGATTGTTCCGGCGAGCAATCGTTTACGGATTTCGACGGCAACGAAAAATATGCGGAATTATACGATTTCGCGCCGTTTTCTTTCGGCGAAAAAGTCGTCGCGCCGAAAACGCGCAGCTTCTTTTTCGATGAAAAGACGGGCAGAACGGAAACCCCGTATTGTATGGCGATCGTAAAAAACGGCACGATAGAATCTCTGGCGGTGAACGGCAGAGAAATCGCGGCGGCGCCGCTGAACGATATCTGCGTATACGAGGACGTGCCGTATTTATGGGATAACTGGGACGTAGACGCCGACTACGAAAGAAAAAAATGCGTTACGACGGCGGGGAAAACCGTGCTCGTTTCCGTCGGGAAGCTGTTTCTTCGTCTGCGTACGGAGTTTACGCTGGCGGGAAAAAGCAAGCTGACGCAGGACATCGTGTTTTATGCGCATACGCCCGTGATTTCGTTTGAAAGCAAGCTGGAATGGAACGACGATCATAAATTCGTGAAAGCGATGTTCCCCACAAACGTCGCTTCCGACGAATTGCGCAGCGAAATTCAATTCGGCTATATCAACAGACCTGCAACGCGGAACACCGGCGAAGAACAGGCGAAGTACGAAGTATGCAATCATAAGTGGTCCGATCTTTCCGAACCGCGTTTCGGCGTTTCGTTTTTTAACGACTGCAAATACGGAATTTCCGCAGAGGACGGCACCGTGGGGATTTCTCTTCTGAAAAGCGGGAAGCGCCCGGACGTTGCGGGCGAAAGCGGCGTAAAATATTTCAATTATGCGATTTTGCCGCACGAGGGAGGGTTCTGCGCGGAAACCGTGATTCTTCCCGCGTATGCCTTCAATCGCAGACCCGTACCTTGCACGGCGGAATTTATATCGCCCGTAAAATTTGCCGACAGAAAAAACATTATCGCGGAAACGATAAAAATTTCCGAAAACCGCGACGGAATCGCCGTACGTTTATACGAATGCGAAAGAACGAGAACGGATTGCAATTTGTATCTGAACGGCAAGTACGAAATTTACGAGTGCGACATGACGGAAGAAAACAAACGGCTTATCGCAACGGGCGACGTCGTTCGCTTATCGTTCCGCCAGTTCGAAATCAAAACGTTATTTCTTAAAAAAATATAAATATAGACAAACGAGCTTTTAAAATAAGCGGGAAAAAGGTGCGGAAAGAAAAAAATTTTCTTTCCGCACCTTTTTTGGGGGTGGCGAAAAGTGGAAGAACAGGAAAATATTTTCATATTTTATAATATAATAAGAAAAAATAATTTTTCAAAAAATAAAAAAAGTATGAAAAAATATTTGACGTTTGCAACGCGCTGTGATATAATGTATACAGTTAAAAAGGAAACCGCCGTTTAATAAAATTCCGAAAAAGAGAAGAGGCTTATGTTGAATAGAGGATTGATTGTATCCTGTCAGGCTTGCGAAAACGAACCTTTATACGGATACGGGATAATGAATTTAATGGCGAAAGCCGCCGTAGCGGGCGGCGCGTGCGGTATCCGCGCGTTGTATTACGATGTGGAAAGCATCAAAAACACCGTAAGCGTGCCCGTCATCGGCTTGGTGAAGCAAAGCTATGCGGACAGCGAAATCTATATCACGCCAACGAAAAAAGAAGTCGATCTCGTTCTGGATACTTCTGCCGATTGTCTCGCGATGGACGCCACGCTGCGCCCCCGCCCGAACGGCGAAACGCTGGAAGAACTGGTTGCCTATGTGCGGCATACGCGCCCGGATATGGAAATCATGGCGGATATCGCTACGCTGGAAGAAGCGGAAAATGCCGAAAAACTGGGGTTCGATTATATTTCCACAACGCTCCGCGGCTATACGAAAGAATCGAAAAACGCCCGTTTGCCGGACATCGGCTTTATGAAAAAAGTCGTAAAAACGATTAAAAAGTCGAAAGTGATCGCCGAGGGCGGCATTTTCGAACGCGGAGAAATCAGAAAAATCAGCAAAATCAATCCGTATGCCGTGGTGATAGGTTCGTCGATTACGCGCCCCGCGGCAATCACCGCGCGTTTCGTGAAAAATCTGAGTTTAAGATGAAAAAAATAGTTTATCTGCCGTTAGACGAAAGACCTTGCAATTATGCGTTCGCGGGTTTCTTAAGCGAAGAAAATCCGTCGTTTACGCTTGTCCGTCCGGCAACGGAAATTCTGGGAAAGAAAAAAATTCCCGCCGACAGCGAAAAAATCCGCGCGTTTCTGCTGAACGAATGTAAAGACGCCGATTATCTTCTCGCTTCCGCGGATATGCTGCTGTACGGGGGCATCGTTCCTTCGCGGCTGCATCATTTAAGCGAAGAAACTCTTACGCGTCGGCTGAACGTCCTCAGAGAAATCAAACAATGCAATCCTGCGCTGAAAATTTACGCGTTTTCGCTGATTATGCGTTGTCCTTCGTATTCCAGCGCGGATGAAGAGCCCGACTATTACGAAACGTGCGGCAGAGAAATTTTTCTTTACGGGCAGAACGAACATAAATATGCCACAGGCGCCGTCGGTGCCGCGGAATACGAAGAAAATAAAGCGACGCTGGGCGCGGCGTGCGGCAAATATCTGGGCGATTATCTGGCGAGAAGAAAGGTAAATCTCGCGCTCGTGAAAAAATGTCTTGCGCTGTACGAAGAAAATATCATCGATAAATTCGTTATCCCGCAGGACGATTCCTCGCCGTACGGCTACACCGCGGTCGATCAGGCGGAAATCCGGAAGCTCGTCCGCGAAAAAGGTCTGCATACGGATATTTATCCGGGCGCGGACGAAACGGGACTCACGCTTCTTGCCGCCGCCGTATGCGATTTCAAGGGCATTTCGCCGAAAATATACCCCGTCTACCCGGACGAAAGCTGTAAAAAAGTGATCCCTTTATACGAAGATCGCGCGGTGGAAGAAAGCATAAAAAAACAAATCGTCAATGCGGGCGCAACGTTTTGCGAAAACCGGCAGGATGCGGATATATTGCTTTTCTGCAACCTTCCGGCGGGCGAAATGAAAAACGCCGGCGAACAATACGGCGAAGCGTACGAACGGCGCAATCTTCCCGCGTTCGTCGAAAAAATCGCGGAAGCGAAAGCGGAAGGGAAAGGCTTCGCCGTGGCGGACATCGCCTACGTGAACGGCGGAGACAGAGAGTTTTGCAAGCGGCTTTCCGCAAGCGTGGGCTTACTGAATCTGTGGGGATATGCCGGCTGGAACACCTCGTCGAATTCGCTGGGAACAACGATTTGTCAAAGCATTTTTCGCAAATTTTTCGGCGATACGAAAACGCACAGAAAATTCACCGCGGAACGCATTTACGAGGACGTCGGATACTGTTCGTACGCACGGAAATATCTTTGCGAAAACTACCTTCCGGAAATCGGCTGCGATTATTTTCACGCGGACGGATATACGGGCAAGGTAAGCGAAAAAACGAAAAGCGTTCTCGAAGATTTTATCGGAAAGAATTACCCCGAAATTTCGGAAAAATATAAAATCGCTCGATGTTATATGCCCTGGAACAGAATGTTCGAAGTGGGGCTGACGGTGGAAAGCCGTACGGAGGAATAAAAGATGAAGAAAAAATATCCGAAACTGATTTGCGCGTTTGCCGCAGCGGTTTTGTGCTTTGCCGGAGGCATGCTGGCAATGGAACCGCGCTCCGCTTCGGCTGCGGAAACAAGCGGCAACTGGGGCAAAAACAACATTACGCTCAAAGACGTTACCGCATCGATAGAAATCAAAAACATCGTAAGCAATCCCGTTTCCTATAAAGATAACGCCGAAAACGGCACGCTGGTGTCCGCCTCCGAAACGGTGAATACCTCCGTTATGACGGGCTCGCAGACGGTGATTTTCACCGCCGCCTATCCTTATACCACAACGAAGCGGACGGGCGATTATACCGAATATTCCGTGGAAAAGAACAGCGACGGAAAATATTGCGTAACGGCTTTAAACGCCGAGGGCGACGGAACCACCTACATCCCCGTGGGCGGGTTTGTTCTGTCCGTGCCGAAGTCGGAAACATACGCGCTGCGCGTGAACGACGTCGTGGAACTCGGCGGCACGGCGATTGCGATTGCCGATAAAGCGGTGGAATCCGAATCGGGAAGCCGCGTGGCAATCGACCTGATCAACGGCAACAGAAGCGCGCCGATGGTGGTGTATTACGATTATGATTTCGGCGATAAAACGGGTACGAACGTATACGGAACGGAAATGGCTGCCGTATACGACGAAACCTGCGGAAAATTCGTGGTACAAAGTTTCCGCGCGTTCGGCGAAGGCGACGCTTCCGGGATTTTCATCCCCGATAACGGCTTCGTATTAAGCGCTTACGGCGAGGGCTACCGCGGAATCATGATGGAAAATCAGCGTTTTTCCGCAGGCGATAAACTCACGATGGTCGGGTTCGATTATATCCGTTTCGGCGGCGAAGCGATTTCTTACGTTTATAATTACGATTATTACGACTCGCAGAGCAGCACCGACGAATACAATTCCAACCCCGGAAGAATGGAAACGGCTACTTCTCCCTTTGCGGCTTATCGCGGCACGGATCAGACGATTATCTATCACGACGGCTGGAGTTATAACGGCTCCGCGGGTACGGGCACCAACGTGTACGGCTACGAAGTCGCGGTAGACGCCACGGGCACCGTGGTGGAACGCGGCGTGAACGTAGGTTCTATTCCCGCGGGCGGCTACGTCATCAGCGGGCACGGCAAAGGCAGAGATTTTATCCGCTCGAATATTCCGCTCGGCGCGACGGTGTCGCTCGATTCGTCGAAGAAAACATATTATGTTACAACGTCGCTGAACAGCTATTACGTAAGCACGAAAGCCACGGTGGAGGACGCTTTGGCGGCGGCGCAGAAAAAAATCGCGCAGCTGTACGACATCGATACCGAAGCGGCGAACCGGAAAATAGAGGAAGCGCAGACGGAGCTTGATAAGCTTCTCGCGTTCAAAGAGGATATCGAAGCAAAGACGGAACAGAATACCTGGAGCGCGCAGGAAAAAACGAACGCCCTGATGGCATACAACACCGCAAAATTAAAAGCGGAAAGCGTTGCGCAGGAACTTACGGCGTTATCCGCCGAAAGTAAACCCGTTACGGCGCGCGCCGTGTGGCATCGTCCCACCGAAAAAACGCTGGAAGCGCTGACGGAAACGCTGGATACATATCGCGATACGGGCATCAATCTCATTCTGCTGGAAACGTTTTTCAACGGCTATTCCATGTTCCGTTCCGATTACGTGGAATATCATAAAGATTTTGTTTCCGCTTCGTACGGTACGTATAAAGATTATGTATCCGCTTTCACCGCTCTGGCGGAAGAACGCGGCATTGAAGTGCATGCCTGGGTGGAAGATTTCTACGTAGGGCTCAGCGCCGACATCAGATTGCTTCGCGAACACGAGGATTGGATCGTATACAACGACGACGGAACGATTTACCAGCGTAAAGAGGGCGGGGCATACATATTCATCGATCCTTCCAACAAAGCTACGGGAGATTTCCTGATTGCCTATTATAAAGAACTTGTCGAAAAGAATCCGCTGATTAATGGGCTGAATCTCGATTATATCCGTTACCCGGTATCCACGCAGAAAGAGGACACGGGCTATACGAAAAACGCGATGCTGGAATTCGCGGCGTCCGTGGGCGTGGCGGATAAACTCAACGCTTCTTCTTCCGTAAAAGACATGATTACGGCGTTCAGAAAATGGGTGCTGAATTCCAACTACAATGCCGCCGCCGAAGAAAATTATAAAAAATGGTGCGATTATCGCGTAAACGCGGTAAATGCCTTTGTGGAAAGAGTGAACAAAGAAGTGAAAGGCGAAAGTTCGTTGCTTCTTTCCACGGCGGTGTTCTCGTCTCCGGCTTCTACGCTGGAACAGAAAAAACAGGACTGGCGCACATGGATTGCAAACGGCTGGATAGATATCGCCACGCCGATGGCGTATTACGATTCTTCCGTAGACGTATTGCAGGGCGTGGCGGATATGATTCTGATTTCCGGCGGCTCGTGCTATTATTATACGGGACTTGCAAGTTCTTTCCGCGGACTTCCCGCTTACGAAAACGTCAATCAGATCGAAGCTTCGTATCTCGGCGGCGCCGACGGCTACGTCATTTTCTGCTCCACGCAGATTATCGGGCACGACGACGTGCAGAACGTTTTGAAAGCGGGGTATAATTCCGCGCCCGCGGTGTTGCCCCACGCGCAGACGGATAAAATTCTGAAAGCGTATTTCGATACGATGCTCGATCGCGCCGACCGGTTGTATATTCCCGCGGGCGGCATGAATCAGGAACAGAAATCCGCGCTGGAAGCAAAATTCCGCAACATTCTTTCCATGCCGTATTCCACGGCGGAAGAGCTCGGCGCCATCGACGCGGCGGTGAAAGATATTGCGAAAACGTCGTCTTTGCGGAAACTCGCAAGCGGGTACGCGCAGGCTCGTCTGAGCGAGTCCCTTTCCGAACTTTCCTCGCTGCTGGAAAGAAAACAGGCGATGCTCGAAGCGAAGAATCCTTCGCCCGATCCGGTTCCCGATCCCGTCGACCCCGGCAAGGACGAAGATAACGCCGACGGAAAAAAGAAGGGCTGCAAATCTTCTTTCGGCGCGGGCGCGGCGATGATCACGCTTGCGGCGGCGGGCGTAACGGGATGCCTGCGCGGGGAAAAGCGCGGCGAATAAGTCCGACGGATAAGAGAAAAAAATAAGCGGCGAAAAACGTCGCGTGAAATAATGGAGGAATATTTATGAGACACAAAAAACTGCTGTTTACGGCACTGGCATTCGCACTTACGTTGTGCACGGCAACGGGCGTTGCGGCTTGCGGAAACGACAAGCCGGATAACGACGCTCCGAACCCCGGAGAACAGACGTTTACAAAACCGAAAATCACGATTGCAAGCGGTATGGAAACGTTGGAAATCACGCAGGGCACGCCCGAAGACGAAATCAATCTTCTGGTGGGCATCACGGTAACCGACGATTACGATTCCGATCTGAAAGCCACGATTGCCGACGACGGCGGATTCGACGTGAATACCGTCGGCACGTACACCGTAAAATATAAGGCGACGAATTCCAAAGGCGAAACAACGGAAATCACCCGTACGGTGAAAGTGGTGAAAGCGCCTTCCGCGCTTGTGCTGAAAGCGGAAAAAGCCATCGATTCCAAATGGACGGACGGCGCGATCATGAAATTCTCGCACGATTTGTTCTATACGCTTACCGCGGACGAAACGTACGAAGATTATAAAAACGGCGTATTTTACAACGCATCCGAAAGCAGCATCGTACTCAGCATTGCGGGCGGCGGAGGTGAAGCCGCGATTCTTACGAAAAACGGCATGGTCATCGAAGGCAGAGACGGTGCCAACGGCGCTCTGATGAATATCGATCATCCTCAGCGCATGGGCTCCACGGCAAAGAGTTTCGTATACGACGACGTGGAATATTCCGTAGCGAACGATACGTACAAATACATGACGATTCCCGCGGGCGGCTTTGCCGTAGTGGTTACGACGGGCATGATGGGGCAGGGCTTCAATTACGACGGACGTTCGTTCATCAATAAAAACGTGATTTATCAGTACGGTACGTCCGTCCAGCTGTACTGGGAAGACGAGCCGGAAACCATTTTAACGCCGTACGTCGATAAGGCGCCCATCGTGAGAAATTGCCCCGTGCTTACGGTGGCTCTCGGCACCACGGAAGCCGATATGCGCGCGCTTGTGGTCAGCGGCATTTCCGTTTCCGACGATAACGGTACGTTCGATGTTTCCGACGACATCACGAATCTGCAGATCAATATCGAAAATATCGGCGGTTACAACGGCGATCAGCCCGGCGAATATACCGTGGAACTGAACGTTTCCGACGCCAACGAAAATATCACGCGCTTCTCCCGTAAAGTCATCGTGGCGGATAACGTTACGAATGTATCGATCGGCTCCGCGAAAACCGGCATCGAAAATATCGTTATCAAACAGAACGTTTCCGTTTTCGATTACACCAAGGTGGATTTCGCGATTTATACGAAGGAATTTACGGGTACGGTGGCGGACAGCGCCTACGGTCAGGCGTTCGTCATCGATGACGCAACTTCGAAAATCGTAAGAATTTACGACGGCGCCAACGCGAAATACTACGATGCGGAAAATACGTCCGGCGTGGCGGGCTCTTCGCTGGAAACGCCGCTTACGCAGCAGAACTTCATCACGCTTGCGTTTGCTTCTCTCGGCGACGGCGAAACGCTGGTAATCGCACCCCGTTACGGCATGCACAACAACGCCACGTATACGTTGCTTCTGGGCAACAGAAAAATCGACGAAACGCTTTCCGTCGACGGTTATACGTTCGGTATGAAAACCGTAACCGCGGGCACGGCGAAAGCGCAGTTCAAAGTGCTTAAAAACACAACGTGGAGCAACGCGCCGGGCGTCGTGATGGTATATACGAAAGCGTATCAGGGCGAAATCAAAGCCAACGGCTACGGAATCGCCGTAGTGCTCGATGCCGAGGGAAAACTGATTAAAACGTACGATGCCGTCAGCGGCGCGTACATGGACGAGGCTCATTCGGCGCTGACCAATCCGATGGACGATACGATTACGGACGGACATCGTATCAAGTTCGCGCTGATGGAAGGCGGATTGACCGCTGCGAACTACGTAACGTATGCGTTTACGCACCTTGCCGAGGGCGAAACACTGGTAGCGTTCCCCAACGACGGCAACAACGCGGCGGATTCCGCAAGAACGTTTGCCAACGGCAATCTCCGCGCCGGCTTCGGCACGAAAGTCGTTTCTTTCGGTGTGGCGACAATCAACGAAAACAACGTAACCATCGGCAACGATTCCGCAACGCTTGCGGTGAACGTGAACGCCGTCTGGACGAACGCCGCAGGGTATGTAAACGTTTATTCCAAAAACTACACGGGCACGGTGAACGGCAACGGCTACGGGTATGCGTTTGTCGTCAATGCCGCAACGGGTAAAATTACGAAGATTTACGATGCGGCGAACGGCTATTATATGGACGAAACGCACAGCGCGCTGAGCGGAGATACCAACGTGCGGCAGAAATTCGCCGATTACAATACGGAAAAGAATTTTACGGGCGAAGATGCCGTAAGCAACGCTAATTATGCGGCGCATGCGTTTGCGAATCTTGACGAAGGCGAAATTCTCGTGGCGTTTCCTAACGTCAATAAAGGCGAAGCGGATACGGCAAGAACGTTTGCCAACAAGCACAGAAACATCGGCGCGAAGATAGCGTTCTTCGGCATCGATCTCGCAAGCATCTGAACGTAACGAAAATTGAATCGTAGCGCACAGAAACGGTTTCCCGTCGTCGGACGGGAAACCGCCGTAGTGCAAAAAAGCAAACAAAGAGACCATAAAATTATGAAAAAAGCATTTTCTTGTTTTATTCCGGCGGCTTTGGCGGCGATTGTTTGCGGCGCGTTTCTTCCGCAGTCCGTGAAAGTTTCGGCGGACGATCCCGCGAAAGCCGTTACGGAAACCGTTACCGACGGGCTGACGTACCGGAAGTTCGAATACGAAGATAACGGAAAACAGACGTTGTTTTACGGAGAATACAATCCCTCCGCCGAAAACGCCGGGTACGAATTCGTGATTCACAACGTGAAAGACGACGGCGGAAAGGTCGTAAGAACCACCGTGAGCGATATCGCGGCGGATTATACGCAAAAGACGGGAAAGAAAGTGAAACTTGCCGTGAACGGAGATTATTTCGATCTCTCTTCGGGGCAGAATATGGAAAGCCTTGTGATGGACGGCGTTGTGTATACGATCGGCAGTTTCGCAACGAAACACTGCCTCGGCTTCGATAACAACGGCAAAGCGGTAATCGGAAGAATGACGCAGGTTTCCCCGTACGTCGAAGTGCAGACGGCAACGTCGCTTGCGTATTATCCCGTTTTCGCAATCAATCAGCCGCCGGAAGAAGGCAAACTTTCCGTATATACTTCTGCAAACAACGTAAGCCTTGCCGCTTGCGGAAAATATAAATTCAAAACGTCCGATCCCAACGTGCTGCAGTTTCCTACCGCCGCCGTTTCCTCCCGCATGGTGGAGGGCAGCGTAACCGACGATAAACCGCTTACGCTGAATACGGGCGAATTTGCCGTGGTAATCAGGGGCGAAAACGAAATTTCGGAATTTTTCTATAAGAACGTCAATTACGGCACAAACATAAGGCTTGTGAACAAACCGGACGGCGCTTACAAAGATATGCCGTGGGTGATCGGCGGGTACAGCGTGCTTGTGGATAACGGCGTGGTGAATACCGACGTCCATTCGGATAACGCGGGAAGCGTATGGGGCACGCCGCGGACGTTTATCGGCGTGAAAGAGGACGGAACGATGTTTCTTTCCGTGCTTGACGGCAGACAGGCGCCGTACAGCACGGGCTGTTCGGTAACGCGGGAAGCGGAACTTGCCGCATATTTCGGCGCGAAATACGCGCTGGAACTGGACGGCGGCGGTTCGTCGGCGTTCCTCGCGGATTTATCCGACGGCGAGGGGCTGAAGCTCAGAAACAAACCTTCCGACGGCGCGGAACGGAAAGTAAGCAACGCCGTTCTGCTGGTGGAAAAACAAATCGATCAGGGCGGCAACACGGGCGGAGACAATTCTCCTTCGCCGGATGAAACGCCCGACGATGCAACAACAACGCGATCCGGCTGCAAGGGCGCGGCATCGGGACTCACGGGTATCGTTGCGGCGATATGTCTGGTTGCGGCGGAAATATTCAGGAAAAGAAACGGAGGAAAAATATGAATAAAATCCGATTAAAAAACATGTTGGCAATAGTGCTTGCCGCGGCGACGTTTTCGTCGCTGGCAGCCTGTTCGAAAAACGACGAAGATTACGGAATCAATATGGATATCGATCTGAACAATAAAATCGATCTCAACATACTGATGCCGAATTCCGGGTATACCGTCGAAGAGATGAATGCCGACGGCAACGCGGCGGTGGTGGAAGAAGTTACGGGGTATCACGTAAACTATTCGCAGCTTCCCTCCACAAACGCTTCTTCTTCGCTGAACACGCAGATGGTGGCGCGCGAACAATACAACGCGATAAAACTTACCAGCGCGCAGTTTTCCGATCTGGTGGCGCAGGACGTTCTGCTGCCTCTTGACGACGTGCTGGATAAATTCGGCGCGGACCTTAAAAGCGCGATTTCGGAAGAATCGTGGGACGTCGTACGGGTAAACGGAAAAATCTACGGAATTCCCGAACGCGCTTCCAGCGATAATATCGAATATCCCATGGTGTTCCGTCAGGATATTCTCAACGAACTGAATCTGTCCGTTCCCACTACGAAAGACGAGCTGTACAACGTTCTGAAAACCATCAAAACGCAAACGAACATGATTCCTTTAACGTTCGATATGTATACGCCGCTCGTGTATTCGGTTTCCGCCGCGTTCGGCATTTACAGCAACTGGCAGGAATACGAAGTGGACGGCAAAAAGGAAGTCCGCTATTATATGGACGCGCCGCAATACGGCGAGTACGTGGATTTCATGACGAAACTGTATTCGGAAGGGCTGATCGATTCTTCCGTTTCCACCAACGCTTCCGCCGACTGTGTTCTGAAATTTTCTTCGGGCAAAGCCGCGGCGATTTCCACGTCGCTCTGGAGCGTTTCGGCAATCGTTTCCGGGCTGGAATCGAATAAAATCATCAGCTCCACGCAGGCTGCCGCCACGCAGGAAAACACGCTGGCGTATTTAAGAGCGCTGGAAAACAAGGACGGCGAAGAAAAAGTATACAGAAAGAGCGGTTATACTTACATCACGGCAATTCCGTTCTATATGGCGGAAAACGCGGGCTATGCGATCGACTGGATGAATTCCAAAGTCATCGATACCGCGGAAAAGCATAATTTCCGCGATATCGTTATCGGGCAGGAAAATTATCACTGGACGTACAATCCGTCCACGGGCTACGCGCCGCTTTCCGATCATTTCTCCGAAAAAGACACGGCAAGCTATTACCTCACGGGCACGAACGAAAGCGTGTACACGCAGTACTGGCTCGCCCGCGTGAAGAAGCAGAAAGAACTTTATCGCGCCTGGAGCGAGATGATGCAGGACGCCGACGAAGTGGGCGTATACAACGTGGTGGATTTCGCTCCGCCGATCGCCGATTACACTTCTACGCGCGGCAACATCGAGTTATACGCGCAGGATCAGTTCTATGTAATGATGGTAACGGATAAAGGCACGGGAAATCTTGCCACGTACCTGAAAAAATTCAAAGACGACGGCGGAAGCAAGGCAACCAAAGCGATCAACGAATGGTATTATAACAAATAAACCGGAAGATGTGGTAGACGGGTATGAACAGTGTAACGAAAAAACAATTAAAGAAGTATAGGGGACTGTATTTGTTCCTTATACCCGCCGTTGTTTTTGCTTTGATATTTTCTTATCTGCCGATGGCAGGGCTTTTAATCGGATTCAAGGATAACATCAATTTCATCCGTTATTCCAATCCGCTGGAGGCGTTTTCGCATGCCAACTGGACGATGGCGCACTTTGCGAAAATTTTCAGCGACCCCGAAATTTACAGGTACATCGTAAATACGCTCGTCATCAGTATGATGAAAATCGTGTTTCTTTTCCCGTTGCCCGTATTTCTCGCCGTCATGATAGCCGAAGTGAAAAACAAAGCGTTTTCCACGTTCGTGCAGAGCATGGTGTTTTTGCCGCACTTCCTTTCCTGGGTGGTGATAACGGGTATTTTCAAAAATCTGCTCGCCGTAGACGGACCTGTCAATTCGCTTCTGGGCATTTCTTATAACTGGTTTGCCGAACCGGGATTTTTCCGCTGGCTGGTGGTGATTTTATCCGGCTGGAAAGAAATCGGTTACAGCTCCATCGTGTATATTTCCGCGATAATGGCAATCGACGCCAACTTATACGAGGCGGCGGATCTTGACGGCGCGGGAAAAATGAAACAGGCGTTCAGTATCACGATTCCCATGATTATGCCCACGATTATCGTAATGCTGATTATCCGCGTCGGGTATCTGATGGACGCGGGATTCGAACAGGTATACACCATGATTTCCTCCACCACAAGAAAAACGGGCGAAATCATCGGTACGTACGTGTATCGCATCAGTCTCGGCGAAAACGCGGGCAACTACGGCTTGTCCACCGCCGTCGGGTTCTTCAACGGAATTATCTCTTTGATTCTTATCGTCGTTACGAATAAGATTTCAAAAAAAGTAACGTCGGAGGGGATTTGGTGATATGGAAAATACAGCAGTAAAAAAAGGTCGTCGGAAGGTTTCCTCGCTCACCGTAGCGAATTACGCGCTTTTAACGCTGATTGCCGTAATTTGCATCGTCCCGTTTTTCAATGTCATATCCAAATCGTTTTCCACGTACGGAAAAACGATTCTCATTTTGCCGAAAGGCTGGACGTTCTACAATTACAAACAGGTATTTTCCACGTTTGCGTTTTTCCGCGCGTTTTTCGTATCGGTTGGCGTAACGATAACGGGCACGGTGTTGTCGGTAACCGTTATGTTCATGGCGTCATATCCGCTCAGCAAAAAAGATTTGCCGTTCCGCGGCGCGATTATGGTGTTTTTCACCATCGTCATGCTTTTTTCCGGCGGCATCATTCCGAATTTCTTCGTCGTGAAAACGCTGGGGCTCCTGAATACGCCGTTCGCTCTCGTGCTGCCTTCCGTGGTGCAGGTGTATAACATGATTCTTCTGAAAAGCGGTTTGGAAGGCATTCCTGCGGAAATCGAAGAATCTGCCCGTATCGACGGCGCGGGGAACGGCAGAATTCTTGCTTCCATTCTGTTGCCGATTTCCATTCCGTCCATTGCCAGCGTAGGACTGTTTACGGCGGTTTCGTACTGGAACAACTATTTTCAAGCGCTGATTTATCTGATCAATGCGGAAAAGTATTATCCGCTCGCCCTGTATATTCTCAACCGCATCAACACCGCGCCCGATATTCTCGGCGATCAGAAATTGTATCAGCAGAAAGAATTTATCGATTCCGCGATGATTATTTTAAGCATTTTGCCGATTGTGTGCGTTTATCCGTTCGTACTGAAATTTTTCGTGCGCGGACTCACCGTCGGCAGCGTGAAAGGTTAAAATATGAAATTATGTGTTGATCTCGGCGCCACCAACGTAAAAAGTTCGTTGATATCGGGCGGAAAAATTCTTGAAAGCGCGCTGACGCCTACGGTAACCGATAACGGACGGGAAGGCGTCGTCTCGTCTTTGCGTACGGCAATCGATAAACTCATGAACGGCGACGTTTCCGCCGTATGTATTTCTTCCGCCGGCACGATCGACAGCGCCGAGGGAAAAGTGATTTACGCCACCGACAATCTGCCCGGCTACACGGGGTTCGAAATCGTCCGCTGGGTGAAGGAACTTTACAATCTGCCGTGCGTGGCTGTAAACGACGGGCTTGCGGCGCTCCTCGGCGAAGTTTTTCTCGACGATTCGCTGCAGAATCTGAACGCCGTAATGCTTACTTTAGGCTCCGGCGTGGGCGGCGCGTATGCCGTGCGGGGAAAAATCAAAGCGGACGAAAGCAATCATTACGCGTTGTTCGGGCATCTTCCCGTCGTAAGAAACGGTCGTTTGTGTAATTGCGGCAGACGCGGCTGCGCCGAACAATATCTTTCCGGGCGCGCGATCAACCGCATGGCGGCGCGGGCGGGGATAGGCAAAGATAAAATTTTCGAAGAATACGCGGCGGGCAATCCCGCGGCGAACAAAATCGTGGAAAAATTACAAAAATATCTTTGCACTCTGCTGAAAGAAATCGAAAAAAACAGTCCGTTCGACGTCTGTATTCTCGGCGGCGGCGTAACGGACGGAATGAAAGAAACGTTTGACGCGTTTGTCGCGGGCATTCCCTGCGATATACGCCGCGCCAAAGGCGGCAACGCGGCGGGAATGCTGGGCGCATATTATTTCGGGAAGGATCTCAGATGAACACGATGTATTTCGACGTAGTGATTTTCGGCGGCAGCCTCGGCGGCACGCTTGCCGCATATTCCGCGGCAAAATCGGGGAAAAGCGTAGGGTTTTTCGAAAAAACGGACTGGATCGGCGGTCAGCTTACTTCTCAGGCGGTTCCGCCGGACGAACACAGATGGATAGAGGAAACGGGCTGTTCGGCAACCTACCGTTCGTATCGCAACGCCGTAAGAAATTATTACCGCAACCATCCCATGATTGCGGACGAATTGAAAAACAAGGAATTTTTCTGCCCCGGCGGCTCCACCGTATCGCGCCTTTCTCATCCGCCCCGTCTCGCCCTGAAACTGCTCACCGATATGCTGCAGCCGTATCTCGACGCGGGCGTTTTGCGGATTTTTTACCGTTGCGATTTACGGGAGGCGAAAACCGACGGCGACGTCGTCCGCTCGCTGACGATTAAAACGGAAAATGAAACGTTCTGCGTTACGGGGAAATATTTTCTCGACGCCGACGACGAGGGCGAACTGATTTATAAAAGCGGCTGCGAATACGTAACCGGCGCGGAAAGCCGCGATATGACGGGGGAACCGTCGGCATGCGAAAGGTATATGCCCGAAGATCGTCAGCCCGTTACCTGGTCGATGGCGTTCGAAAACCGGCGCACGGGCGATTACGTCATCGATAAGCCCGAAGAATACGATTACTTCGTCAAAAAAATAATGCCGTACGATCGTTATCCCGTTTTCAGTATGTACGGTCCCGATTCTTCTACGGGGAAAGCGAAGCGTTTCGGCATGTTCAACGGCGAAACGGATGCGGACGGCAACAAATTGTTCGGTCTGTTCACCTATCGCCGTATCGTTAATTCCGCGTATTTCAAAGACGGTTTCGCTCCTTACGACGTTACGATGTTAAACTGGCCCCAGAACGATTATTTTTTCGGAAACACGTTCGACGATGTCCGGCAGGACGAGCACCGCTACCTTGCGAAGCAAATCACGAAAAGTTTCTTTTACTGGTTGCAGACGGAAGCTCCGAACGGCGATAAAAAAGGGTATCCGTTTTTTGCGCCTTCTCCCGAATCCGCGGGGACGGACGACGGCATGACAAAAACGTATTACGTGCGCGAAAGCCGAAGAATCCGTGCGAAGTTTACGGTGCGGGAACAGGATTTAACGGACGGCAATCCAGATTTCTTCGATAGCGTCGGCGTGGGCAGCTATCCCATCGATCTGCATATCACAACAAAAACGCATTCGTTTTTCTATAAACCGAGCAAACGTTTTACGATTCCGCTCGGCGCGATGATTCCCGTCAGAATCAAAAATCTGATTCCGGCATGTAAAAATATCGGCACCACGCATCTTACGGGCGGCTGTTATCGGCTGCATCCCGTCGAATGGTCGGTGGGGGAAGCGGCGGGCTTTCTGGCAAGTTATGCAATCGATCGCAACTGCGAAATCGGAGAAGTCCGCGAAAACAGGGAAAAATTGAACGATTTTCTGAATCTGCTGCGCGAAAACGGCGTTCAGACGCACTGGTAAAAAAACGCCGGGAAAACAAACCGACGGATGCGCATAAAACCATATGAAAAACAACAAGAAAACGGCGCGGATTTTTTTGCCGCGCCTTCGTCGTTTCCGCTTGACGTTTTCGTTGAAAATCTATATAATAAAAGCGCACGCACGAAAGTGCCTGAGCGGGCTTATTCGTCTTTCGGGACGTTTAAGCAACAACACGGTAATAAACTACCGTGTTATTTTTTTGCTTTTTTTCAAAGGAAATTTTCAGGCAACGCTTAAAAAAATAAAACACCCGAAAGCGCCGTCGATTCGCTTGACAAACAAAAAGAAAGCGAGTATAATACATATAGAATTTTTAAATCGGTACAGAGATGCCGCTAAGATTTGAACTGAAACGTTATGCGTTCCGCGCTTGTACCGGCGGAATATGTTTTAAGTGCAATCTTGTCGGCGGCGGCAAGGTTTTTTTATGGCAGAAACAAAAAATTACGGAATACAGGAAAGAATAGAGGCTGTCATCGCTCGTTATCGCAGCGAAGCTTCTTTTGTTCCCGTTGTTTCAGATAATATCGTTCTTTTTCCCGGACTTTGCGACGTGCACGTTCATCTCAGAGAGCCGGGCTTTTTTTATAAAGAAACCGTCGCAACGGGCACCGCGGCGGCGGCGCACGGCGGTTATACGGCGGTGTGCGCCATGCCGAATCTCAATCCCGTGCCGGACAGCGTTCTGCATCTTGAAGAAGAGCTTCGCCCGATACGGCATACCGCCGCAGTCTGCGTTTACCCGTACGGCGCGGTTACCGTGGGCGAAAAAGGCGAAAAATTATCGGATATAGAAGCTCTCGCTCCGTTTGTATGCGGCTTTTCGGATGACGGAAAGGGCGTTCAGTCCGAAGAGACGATGCGCGAAGCGATGATAAGAATCAAAGCGACGGGCAAAGTACTTGCCGCGCACTGCGAGGACGAATCGCTGCTGCACGGCGGCTGTATCCGTGCGGGAAAATACGCGCGGGAACACGGGCATAAGGGCATCGATCCCGCCAGCGAATATATGCAGGTGCGGCGCGATTTGCGTCTTGCCGGAGAAACGGGCGTGAAATACCACGTCTGCCACGTTTCCACCAAAGAAAGCGTGGAAGCCGTCCGCGAGGCGAAGCGCCGCGGAGCGGACGTAACCTGCGAAACCGCGCCGCATTATCTTCTGCTTACCGAAAACGATCTGCAGGAGGACGGGCGGTTCAAAATGAATCCTCCGCTCGGCAGCGAAGAAGATCGCGCCGCGTTAATCGAGGGCATAAAAGACGGCACCGTCGATATCATCGCCACCGACCACGCGCCGCATTCCGCCGAAGAAAAATCGCGCGGGCTGGAAGCAAGTCCGTTCGGCATCGTCGGGCTGGAAACGGCGTTTCCGCTGCTGTATACGCGCTTTGTAAAAACGGGCGAAATCACGGCGGAAAAGCTTGCGGAGCTGCTTTGCGTAAATCCGCGCAAACGGTTCGGCATCCCCATGCGAAAGGACGATTACACGATATTCGAAATCGGCGAAAAATATAAAATCAACCCGGATAAATTTTTATCCAAAGGAAAGAGCACCCCGTTCGTCGGCGCGGAAGTTTACGGAAGATGCCTGCTTTCGGTGTGCGGAGGAAAAACGATATGGCAAGAAAATTCAACAGAAAACTGATTCTCGAAGACGGCAGCGAATATTTCGGCTACGGGTTCGGGGCAAACGAAGAACGCGTTCTCGAAATCGTGTTCAATACTTCTATGGTAGGGTATCAGGAAATCATTTCCGATCCGTCTTATACGTTTCAGGGCGTCGTGGCAACGTATCCGCTCATCGGCAATTACGGCATCAACAACGAGGACGACGAAACGAAAACTCTCACGATCGGCGGGTTGATCGTGTCGGAATATAACGACGAACCTTCGAATTTCAGAAGCAAAGAAACGCTTTCCGAAAAGCTCGCGCGTTACGGCATTCCCGCCGTTGAAGGTATCGATACGCGCAAGCTCGCGCGCAGCATCCGCGATCACGGCTCGCGCATGGGGATTCTTACGGGCGTGGAAGTCGGCACGGAAGAGGGCTTGAAAAAAATCGCCGAAGCGGGCGTTCGGCACGACGCGGTATCTCTCGTTTCAACGAAAGAAGTCTGGCGCGCTCCCGTACAAAACGCGAAATTCCGCGTGGCTGCCGTCGATTGCGGCATCAAGCTCAACATCGTCCGTTCGCTGAACGCCCGCGGGGCGGACGTTACGGTGTTCCCGTACAACGTTACGGCGGAAGAAATCGAAAAATTCGCGCCGGACGGGCTGTTCCTTTCCAACGGACCGGGCGACCCGCAGGACGCCGCTCCCGTCATTTCTCTGGTGAAAAAACTGAAAGGAAAATTGCCGATTTTCGGCATCTGTCTCGGTCATCAGATCATCGCGCTCGCCTACGGGGCAAAAACGTACAAGCTGAAATTCGGGCATCGCGGCGGAAATCATCCCGTCAAAAATCTTCTTACGGGCAAAGTGGAAATCACTTCGCAGAACCACAGTTACGCCGTCGACGCCGATTCTGTGTCGGGTACGAATCTTACCGTTACGCATATCAATCTGCTGGACGGCACGGTGGAAGGCTTGCGCTGCGAACGGGACAACGTGTTTTCCGTGCAGTACCACCCCGAAAGCGCGCCGGGCCCCGAAGACAGCGGCTACCTGTTCGACGAATTCATCGAAAACATGCAAAAACACACGAAAAAGTAATCGGCGGGAGGAATCAGTATGCCTAAAAGAAACGATTTGAAAAAAATAATGGTAATAGGAAGCGGTCCGATCGTCATCGGGCAGGCGGCGGAATTCGATTACGCCGGCACGCAGGCATGCCTCGCGCTGAAAGAAGAGGGCTACGAGGTGGTGCTTTGCAATTCCAATCCCGCCACAATCATGACGGATACGTCGATTGCGGACAAGGTGTATATGGAGCCGCTCACCCTCGAATATACGGCGAAAATCATCCGTTACGAACGCCCGGACGCGATTATCCCCAGCATCGGCGGGCAGACGGGGCTGAACCTTGCCATGCAGCTGGAAAAGAAAGGGGTGCTCAAAGAATGCCGCGTGCAGCTTCTGGGTACGAAAAGCGAAAGCATCGAACGCGCGGAAGACCGCGATTTGTTCAAAAAATTATGCGAAGAAATCGGCGAACCCGTCTGCCCTTCCGAAATCGCGCACAGCGTGGAAGAGGGGGTAAAAGCGGCGGAAAAAATCGGCTTTCCCGTAGTGCTCCGTCCCGCGTTCACGCTCGGCGGCACGGGCGGCGGATTTGCCGATGACGAAGCGGAATTCCGCGAAATGATGGAAAACGCGCTGGAACTTTCCCCCGTGCACGAAGTACTCATCGAAAAGAGCGTGAAGGGGTATAAAGAAATCGAATACGAAGTCATGCGCGATAAAAACGATACCGCCATCGTCGTATGCAATATGGAAAATCTCGATCCCGTCGGCGTGCATACGGGCGATTCCATCGTGGTATGCCCCAGCCAGACGCTTGCCAACAAAGAATATCAGATGCTCCGCAACGCCGCGCTGAAAATCATCCGCGCGCTGAAAATCGAAGGCGGCTGCAACGTGCAGTTCGCGCTTGATCCCGATTCGTTCCGCTATTACGTCATCGAAGTGAATCCCCGCGTTTCGCGTTCGTCCGCGCTGGCAAGCAAAGCAAGCGGCTTTCCCATCGCCCGCGTTTCGGCAAAAATCGCCGTAGGGCTCACGCTGGATGAAATCCGGCTTGCCAACACGCCCGCAAGCTTCGAACCCGCGCTCGATTACGTCGTAACGAAAATGCCTCGGTTCCCGTTCGATAAATTCGCGGGGGCAAGCAACAAACTTTCCACGCAGATGAAAGCCACCGGCGAAGTGATGAGCGTGGGCAGAAATTTCGAAGAGAGCCTTCTGAAAGCGGTGCGCTCGCTGGAAATCGGCGCCGATCATCTGTTCCTGAAAAAAGCGGAAGCAATGACGACGGAAGAACTGTTCGCCTACGTGCAGGACGCCACGGACGATCGCATTTTCATGGTCGCGGAATTGTTCCGCCGCGGCGCGGATGTGGAAAAAATCGCAAATCTTACGAAAATCGATAAATTTTTCCTTACGAAAATTCTGCATATCACACGGCTGGAAGCTTCCGCAAAACAGCACGTTTCCGATGCGGAAACGCTGAAAGAGTGCAAACGTTACGGCTTTTCCGATAAGGCTGCGGCGCGCCTCTGGAACATGTCCGAAAAGGAGATAACCGAATTCAGAAAAGCGCACGGTATTCTGCCCGCCTACAAGGCAATCGATTCCTGCGCGTCCGAATTCGACGCCTATATTCCGTATTATTATTCCACCTACAACGCCGAAGAAAACGAATCTTTCCGCGACGAAACCACGAAGAGCATCATCGTTCTCGGCGCTGGACCTATCCGCATCGGGCAGGGCGTGGAATTCGATTATTCCACGGTGCACGCCGTACAGACGATTAAAAAATCGGGGTATAAGGCAATCATCATAAACAACAACCCCGAAACGGTGTCCACCGATTATACCACGTCCGATAAGCTGTATTTCGAACCGCTCACCACCGAGGACGTGATGAACGTAGTCGATCTCGAAAAGCCGTACGGCGTCATCGCGTCTCTCGGCGGGCAGACGGCAATCAATCTTGCCGAATCGCTGGAAAAACGCGGCGTGAAAATCATCGGCACCGATTGCCGCGCCATCGACAACGCGGAAGATCGAGATTTGTTCGAAAAACTTCTGGAAAAACTCAACATTCCCAAGCCCGAAGGCAAGGCGGTTACCAACATCCGCGACGGCGTTGCGGCAGCCGCGGAAATCGGCTATCCCGTGCTCGTGCGCCCGTCGTTCGTGCTGGGCGGCAGAGCGATGCAGATCGTATCGAACGAAGCGGATTTAAGAAAATACCTGAAAAACGCCGTCGAAATCGGCGAAGAAAAGCCCGTGCTCGTCGATAGATACATCGTCGGCAAAGAGGTGGAAGTAGACGCCATCTGCGACGGCACCGACGTGTTCGTGCCGGGCATTATGGAGCTGGTGGAACGTACGGGCGTGCACAGCGGCGACAGCATCAGCGTTTATCCGCCGTTCAGTATATCCGATAAAGTAAAGGGCATAATATTACAGTACGCCCGCAAACTGGGGCTTGCCATCGGCATCGTCGGCTTGTACAACATTCAGTTCATCGTAGATAAAAACGAGCGCGTGTACATCATCGAAGTCAACCCGCGCTCCTCGCGTACCGTACCGTTCCTTTCCAAAGCCACGGGCTTTTCGCTTGCGGATATCGCCACGGAAGTCATTCTCGGCAAGTCGCTGAAAGAACAGGGGATTTTCTCGATTTATCCCGAAGAAAAGAAGAGAAATTACGTAAAAGTCCCCGTATTCTCGTTCAGCAAAATCCGCGGGCTCGACGCCTACCTGTCGCCCGAAATGAAGTCTACGGGCGAAGCGATCGGCTACGACGATAAGCTCAACCGCGCCTTGTACAAAGCGTTGCAGGCTTCCGGAATGAAACTGCAGAACTACGGCACGGTGTTCGTTACCGTATGCGATAAAGATAAAGAGGAAGCGTTGCCGCTCGTGCGAAGATTTTACAATCTCGGCTTCAATATCGAAGCCACGGCGGGCACGGCGGACTATCTGAAAGCGCACGGCATCCGTACGCGAAAGCTGAAAAAAATCAGCGACGGGTCCGACGATATTCCGTGCGCGCTCCGTCAGGGGCACATCGCTTACGTGGTGAACACCGGCGACGTGGCGCAGAGCGGCGCAAGCACCGACGGCTACAAAATCCGTAAAATCGCCACGGAAAACAACATCACGACGTTCACCGCCCTCGATACGGTAAAAGTGCTGCTCGACGTGCTGGAAGAAACCACGCTGTGCGTTTCCACGATCGATAGCTGAGCGGGCGGAACAGAAAGAGAAAAGAGGTAAAAACATGCAACAGATATTTCCCGAAATCGTTTCCAACGAAAAAATCGCCGAAAACGTATACGAAATGAAGCTTCGCGGCGATTTTTCGGCAATCACGGGCGCCGGGCAGTTCGTCAATCTCACGGTGGACGGCTGCTATCTCCGCCGCCCGATTTCCGTATGCGACGCGGAAAACGGCGTGCTTACGCTCGTTTTCAAAGTGGTGGGCAAGGGCACGGAAATCATGAGCCGCATGCAGGCGGGCAAAACGGTGGATATGCTCGTCGGGCTCGGCAACGGCTACAATCTCGAAAAAAGCGGCAGCCGTCCGCTGCTTGTCGGCGGCGGCGTAGGCGTGCCTCCGCTTTACAAACTCTGCAAAGAACTGATAAAACGCGGCGTTTCCCCCGTGGTCGTGCTCGGTTTCAATAAGGCTTCGGAAGTTTTTTATAAAGAAAAATTCGAAGCGCTGGGCGCAGAAACGTATCTTGCCACGGCGGACGGCAGCCTCGGCGAAAAAGGCTTCGTAACCGACGTCATCGCGCGGCTGGATTACACGTATTTTTACGCCTGCGGTCCGATGCCCATGTTCAGGGCGCTGGAAAGCATTGCAAAAACGGACGGCGAATACAGCTTCGAAGAGCGCATGGGCTGCGGCTTCGGCGCGTGCATGGGCTGTTCCGTCCTCACGAAAAACGGCGCGAAAAGAATCTGCAAGGACGGACCTGTCCTGCAAAGGAGCGAAATTATATGGTGAATACGAAAGTAACTTTGTCCGGCTGGGAACTCGATAATCCCGTCATTCCCGCCAGCGGCACGTTCGGCTACGGAAAAGAATTTTCCGAAATATACGATATCAACGTGCTCGGCACCTTCTCGTTCAAGGGCACTACGGTAGAACCGCGCTTCGGCAACCCTACGCCGAGAATCGCGGAAAGCGATACGGGAATCGTCAATTCCATCGGTTTGCAGAACCCCGGCATGGAACACGTTCTCGCGCACGAATTGCCGGAAATGAAAAAGTTTTTTCATAAAAAAGTCATCGCCAACGTCAGCGGCTTTTCCGTGGAAGAATACGTCCGCCTGTGCGAACGCTTCGGCAAAGAGGAACAGGTGGGCATACTGGAAGTAAACGTCAGCTGCCCCAACGTAAAAGCGGGCGGGCTCGCGCTCGGCACCTCGTGCGAAAACGTTTTCGCCGTGGCGAAAGCGGTGAAAGAGGTAACGGATAAGCCGATTTATATGAAGCTGTCGCCCAACGTAACCGATATCGCGGCAATCGCGAAAGCCTGCGAAGAGGGCGGCGCCGACGGCATCAGCCTCATCAACACGATGACGGGCATGCGTATCGATCTGAAAACGAAGAAGCCGATCATCGCGCGGAAAATCGCGGGATATTCCGGCAAGGCGTTGTTCCCCGTCGCGCTCAGAATGGTATATCAGGTATACGAAGCGGTGAAAATTCCCATTATCGGCATCGGCGGCGTATCTTCCGCGGAAGACGCGATAGAAATGATGCTGGCGGGCGCAAGCGCGGTGGGCGTAGGCGCGGCGAATCTCGTCGATCCGTTCGCAAGCAAAAAAATCGTGGAAAATCTGCCGTCCGTCATGCAGAAATACGGCATTGAAAATTTAAAAGACATTATAGGAGCGGCACACAATGGCTAAAGACGTAATCGTCGCGCTCGATTTTGCGGGCGCAAAAGAAACTCTGGAATTTCTCGATAAATTCGGCGAAAAGAAACCTTTCGTCAAAATCGGCATGGAACTGTTTTATGCGGAAGGACCTTCCGTTGTGCGGGAAATCAAAAACCGCGGACATAAAATCTTTCTCGATTTAAAGCTGCACGATATACCCAACACTGTGAAAAAAGCGATGAAAGTGCTTTCTTCGCTGAACGTGGATATGTGCAATCTTCACGCGGCGGGCGCGGGCGAAATGATGAAAGCCGCGCTGGAAGGTTTAACGCGCGAGGACGGCACCCGCCCGCTGCTCATCGCCGTAACGCAGCTCACCAGCACCGACGAAAAGGCGTTGCATGAGGAACTGCTCATCGGCTCGTCTATGGAAGAAACGGTGCAAAGCTACGCGCTCAACGCGAAGAACGCGGGACTGGACGGCGTGGTTTGCTCGCCGCTCGAAGCGGGCAAAGTGCACGAAATCTGCGGCAACGGCTTCCTTACCGTAACGCCCGGCGTGCGTTTCGCGGACGGGGATAAAGGCGACCAGAAACGAATCGCCACTCCGGCAAAAGCGCGCGAGCTCGGTTCCGATTATATTGTGGTGGGGCGCCCGATTACCGCCGCGCCCGATCCGCAGGCGGCATACGAAAGATGTCTGAAAGAATTTCTCGGCAAATAAAAGGAGATACAAACGATGCAGAACGTAAAAGAAACGATAGCGAAAGATTTACTGAAAATCAAGGCGGTGTTTTTCCGTCCGGAACAGCCGTTCACGTGGGCGAGCGGCATCAAAAGCCCCGTCTATTGCGATAACCGCCTTACGCTCACCGCGCCGGAAGTGAGAAACGACGTGGAAAACGCGCTTGCCGCCGTCATCAGAAGCGAATATCCCGAAGCGGAAGTGCTGATGGGCACGTCTACGGCGGGTATCGCGCACGCGGCAATCACCCCGCAAATACGCCGGATATCGAAGGGCGAAGAGAGATTCTAG
>ERZ808270.122-NODE-122-length-48029-cov-22.980990_pt1 | contig 48029 bp, 55 predicted proteins | sample MGYA00521082_ERZ808270 | MGnify/ENA primary metagenome ERZ808270 (study PRJEB31516, sample SAMN03275594) | gut metagenome | biome: mammalia-associated habitat; material: feces | host: Papio cynocephalus | place: Kenya | collected 2012-07-27 ... | reverse complement strand
AAGGTAAGCAACTTTTTTCAAGCGGGCAATACGGCGTTCACCGAACACTTACGACACATCTTCACCCGTCAGTTCTGCAATATGCTTTAAAGCAGTATACAATTGCAACTGGCATCTGTTCAACACAAAGGCATCCATCTGATGTTTTTGCTCATCCTTTAAAAAGAAATGGATATCTAAATCCAAATTAACAAACTCATTCTCCATTACTCAAAAATTACATTTATAAATCGTATTATATTTTTCCTTCCATCATTTTTTTCCAAATGTACAAAACTATTTTGAAGTAATCACAATTAATTATCAAAATAGCCTTTCATAAGCCTTGAAAAATAATTCAATAAAATAGCCAACACAATATCTAATGCTATAACCAACAAACAATATAATAAAGATATCCTTAAAGATAAAAGAGCTACAGTACTAATTGCTATTGATTGTACCAGATACATCTCGAATGAAATTTTGCTAAAGAATAATACCAGCTTATTGTTCTTAACTTGAAATAGTGAAAGAGCTCCAAATACTATTATGCAAACAAACAAGAAATTTAATTCTTTAAAATTCTGTAAGTTTGCAACGGCAAGCAGTATCAAAGAAACTATTACAACCAAATACATCATCCGTTTCCCTTGTCTCAGAACTTGATCTTCGTTGAACTTATAAATCAAGCCCAAAACAAAAGCAGGAGTACTTCTCCATAAATAAATGGGTACCCCCAAATACACCATTAAGAAATAACACACGCAGATAATACTGACAGAAATTGCAATCTTACCTTTTATAGAAATTCTCTTGATGCGAAAAATGCTCCAATAAACAATATACAAAACTATCAATTCGATAATAAACCACGAATATGGAAGCCAATCGGTGAAATTTGTATTTTTCAAATACTCATACTCGCCCCCCCATAAACTATTGTACGAAACAAAAGATACAGGACTAAAGCACCAATATATGTGCTTATAACAGGCAACATACGCTTTCTGAAGAAGCTTTCCAAATACAAGATACCTTTCTTTTGAAAAGAAGCTAACAATCCATAGCCGCTAATAAAAAAGAATAAAGATACAACAGCTATACCAACAACCCCAAAAGGCTTCAAGCAAGTCCAAGAGGTTACTGCGCTAAGATGGTGTAACAATATCAACATAGGCAAAATTGCCTTTAACAATATTGTTTTAGACTTATCAAATATAAACAACTCCATCATTCAAACTTATTTTTTGCTAAAATCCATCCCAAAGGCATCACAATCAGTGCCAATATTTTTCTCAACCCCGAAACATCTTTGAGAATTTCTCCCATTTTACGTCCAGCAACAAATCCATCCATACTGACACCAACATAAGCTTTTAAAAACTTCATGGGATAAGAAAAAATATACCGTGACAGGTTGTTGACAAAATAAAGCCAAAGATAATAGTTTGCAGCAGAACGCTTAATACTTCGCTCTCTCATGATGGATACCGAGGCATCATAATAGTAAGTTCTAACAGGCACATCAACTACTCGAAGCTTATATTTCTTTGCCATCTCAAACCAGGATATAGCCTCAGGACAAAAACGCATTCGAGAATCATACTCAGGAAATGGATATTTTTTGAGCACATCCACTCTGAACATTTCCAACATTTCCCCCTCAATTCTATATTTCATTCTCAATTCTGTGAAAGTCACGTCCATTGGCTGAAATGGAAGTTTATCGCCAACAATATTTCCATCAGAATCAATACATCTGGCAGAGACACCACAATATGAATCTCTTTCTGCTTCTGGTATGGATTCCCATACTTTTGAATATTTAACCAATGCATCCGGAAGTATTGTATCATCGCTATCAATCGTCAACCAAAACTTGCCTCTGGCTTGCTGAGCTGCAAAATTCATAGCCACATGTTTGCCTTGATTTTCTTGCTTGAAATATTTGATAGACAATTTATTTTCCTCACACCATAATTTGCCCAATTGTTCTGTACCATCCGTACTACCATCATCAACTATAATCCATTCTATTTTTCTACAGCCAGCTTGCATAAGATTTTTTACAGAATCATAGGTTCTACCAATAGTCTCCTTTCTATTGTATGTTGGCGTAAAAATTGTTACATAATATGAAACACCTTTTTTTGATTTTTCACTTTCGAATAATAGATTTGCTTTCATTTCGCTAATGCTTTTGTTTTTATAAGATAATCCAAATATATCTTTTTGTTTTGCTGTAACTTTGCATCAATACGTTCCTCATCAAACACTTTCAAAACTTCTTGATAACTATTCCATACATTCTTTAACTCCCCGCCAGAGTCAAGCGTTCCCAAAAATGCCTGTGGATAAAGTCCAAAGTCTTTTAATAATGACACATGCTTGCATTCTTTCCCAGTCATTAAAATTTTACTGAACTTTACATAGATTAAAACTGGAGTGTAATTTTTCATGCAGAATACTCCATCATGGAAGCGATGGGTTACAACGAAACTCACATATTTATATAAGCCTACTTGTTCCAAAGGAGACATATCGACAAGAACGATGTCACTCCATGCGACACCACGATTGGTTATCAATGTATAACCACGCTGTTTCAAATCTTTTGCCACATCAGCCAACCAACAATCATCACCATAGAACTGAATGAAAACTGATTTTTTAGGAATAACTACACCTTTTTTCTGCAAATAATTATCAATATACGAATAGTCAATATCGTATGTAAATGTTGGGTCTGGAATATATTCTATCTTTTTATCCTTTCCCACCAAATGTTCGAAGAGAGTAACTGTTGCACGATCTCTTACACCTATATATGAAAACTGATTAGCAGCAGACTTCAAGTCTATTTTTTGCTTATTCGTCAGTTTTTCATAGCTTACATTTTTGGAAGAAGCAGCTATCACCACTTTCTTCGCCTTGATGTCTTTTAGCCAATAGGCGGAAATACCATCAAAACCTGATTCCAACTTATCTAGTTCCAACAAAGTATCCGCGCCCACATAGATGACATCATAATTTCTTGCGGCAATATATCGTAATGCCTTATCCACATCCTTGATGATAACATCATGCTGTATGTGCAGTAGATTCTTCTTGAAGTCATAATACTTTTTGAATCGTTTTACATCATCCCATATTAGCTTAGGTGAAAATGTCTTGTATGGCATCATCCTTGCCCTAAACCCATGGAACGGAATGATCTCCACCTCATCTTGTGGATATGCTTTTTGGAGAGCTTGAAAGGTGGACAACGCTTGCATGTTCGTACCACAATTCAAATCTCCATAATATGTTAAAAGTCCTATTTTCATAAATTTCGTTTTTGCATTATAAAATTACAAAGGGATATTTACCCTCTCGCCGTCTTTCTTAATAATCATCGACTTGGCTGGAACAACAATTGAGTTATTTGGTATCGACTTTACGACAACAGCACCAGCTCCCACTTGGCTATTGTCGCCAAGCATGATGTCGCCAAGCACGACGGCATGAGCCCATACCGACACGTTGTCACCGATGAACGACTCCTTGCAGTTTCTGCTGCCGATAGTTACATTCTGACCTACTCGGAAATTCTCGCCTATACGCTTGGCATTCACAATGGTTCCCCAACCATGTCCTACATAAAAGCCACCTCCTACGTTACATGGATTGGTAACGAGATGGAGATTGGCTCTTCCTGGCATCCAAAAGAAGAAGAACTTTGCCAACTTGCCAATGCGCCAGTAAAAAACACTACGCAGTTCGGGATAAACCATCAATAGGAATACCAAGGCATAAACATCTCCTTTTTGAGACAAGCCTTTTATCTGTTTCCAGCGATGAATATCTGCCGTCAATTTACCCCCCCAGAATTGCCACAAAGGCATAAATAGGTGATGATATGAGGGAACAATATCACACTACCTATGATAACACGAAATTTGTTTTTCATACAAAAATTCATTTACACTAAACTCTCAAACATAGGCTTGAAGTCCAAGAGTCTTTCTGACTTTATGATAAATCCCAGATTATTAGGTATCCTTGAAATTGAAATAGCCTTTTGCTGACTGTCTGGAACTGTCACAACTTTAAAATCACCTGTAACAGACATCTGTGGACCAGCATGGAGAATTCCAAGCAAATATATTCTCGAACTTCCCATTCTTATGCAACCATGTTTATCCTTATAACCACCAACATCACATATCAGTACAGGAGAACCACTTGATCCAGGGAAGCAAGCCGCATCAATCAAAAACTCTTTTTTCCCATTATAATCAAGAGCGACGTTCGTCGCAGTTATGCCTTTTCTGACAATTGGCATATTATTGACTTGATCCCAAAGACCATTTGGATATCCCACCATAATAACGTCCTCGACAGCATCAATTCCACTTTTATCAGTTTCTGTAGGGATTAAGCTCTCGGCAAATGTTCTATAAAACAAATGTTTTCCTTGTAGCAATGCCGCATTTACCAAAGGGGCTATAGGAAGTACGCACAAATCGACATCCTCTTGTGGGTGAAACGTCCACATTGTTTCAAATACATCATCTACATTAAATGTGAAATGATTCACATAATCAGGATTTCCATCTGCGTCAGCAATCGTAAACAAGAAACGCCCTTTCTTCATTCCCCTAACTACATGCTTATTAGTAACCAGCAAAGGCACTTCCTTATCCTTTACCTTCAACGAAAAGAAAAATCCAGTACCTGAATATGTGTTGCCGGAAGCATCTTCCGTCTCGATTCTGGCAGTACAGAAACCTAATTGTTCATAGATTGATAGTTGTTCCATATTTTACTGTATTAGTTTTAATATTTTATTCAACTTATAAGAAATATACAAACGTTCCAACTTACCTACAACAAAATTATATGCTTTATATACTATCCATATTGGATTTTTTACATTGCATCCATATAATCCGCATATAACATGATAAGATAAATGGCTAAAATTCCATGCCAATAGTCTTCTTCTTAATCTAAACCGATTCGTATTTTTACCTATAACACAACGATAATTGTATTTGATAAAAGTCCAATCAATAGATTTCGAGTCAAGACTCTTGGTTTGTTTTAAGAGATGTTTTCCTTTTTCGGTATGTACGATAGCAACAGACTTATGTACATGACCATTTCCCATAGGTCCCCACAAATCACCTATTGTGATATCTGAAAGACGTTCGATACCACAGAAATGACAATCGCTGCAACTATATCTATTTGTCAATCCTGTGCCAAAGCCAACAATAGGTAAAGTTCTGTAATCCAAATATTCCACTTCGTCGTTTATATTCAAACAAGAAAGCACATATTCTCCTTTTTTTCTATATCCAACGATTTGTTTAAACCTTGGCTCATTCGCTAAGAATGTTTTTGAAAGCAAAGCCGAAGGAACGCCACCACATATCATATCTATAATATACAGTAAATCTCTATTTTTGTTTCTCTTGAAATAAGAATACATTGCAGCTCCTTGGCATCCCATACCGCAAAAAAGTACCTTTATGCCTTGTCGCAGTAACATGGAAATTTCCTTGTATACACCTTCAAGTGAACTTTGCATATACTTCGATCCTTGCATTCTAACAATATCTTCCTGTTTGTTGCTAACAACATGCCTTACCTTATTACCATCAAACACAGCACCACAAACATAGCCACCATCCTCAACAAACTGATAAGCAATGACCGCAAAAGCACCTCCAGAAGTAGATTTCTTGTAGATATCTTCGTTCGTTGAATAGACAGAATATGGCTCGGAAGATTTCTTTATATTTGATGAATATGCCATGCCATTTACAGCTGGACAAACCTTTTCACATTGGTGGCAAAGCACACATTTATTCTCATCACAAGACACATATACATGTCCATCATCTGCTACATACATAGATAAGGCTTGTTTGTTGCATGCATCAATACAAACAGCACAACCGGTACAGCATTTTACATCTGCCAAATGTGGATGGTTCATAATTTGTCTATAAATGATTTATATTTACCAACAATCGTGTTTAACGCTAGATTTTCATCTACAAATTTCTGTTCATTCATCTTTACAGAGTTATAGATTTGCTGATGATTTTTCATAATCCATTCCATTTTATCAGCAAGAGAACGTTCATCTTGGCTCTTAAAAGTAAAGCCTGTTACACCATCAGTTACAAACTCAGTAAATTGCTCAATATCAGAGCATAGCACTGGGATATTATAACGAAAAGCAACAGTAATCGCACCGCTCTGAGCGATATCTTGATAAGGCATCACAAAATAATCGCTTTCCGCAAACAAGTTGGCAACATCCTCATTAGGTATTCGCCTAATGTCTAAGTCATATAGTTCTGGACACTCAATGATTGGAGCATAATTTGTATCCCAATCCTTACAATTACCAGCTATCTTTACATTAAAATCATGAACTCCCCTCTTGTTAAGGATATTAACGGCTTTCAGAAGTAAATCTATACGCTTATACCTAACAATATTGCCAAAAACTAGGAATGTAACTTTAGGACTCTTTACAAATTTGGTCGGCATACCATAATCTTTCAAAGCCAAATGAGCCATCAAGACATTTTTATGTTTGTATATACTTGTAAGAGCTTTACATTGACTATAGGAAAATGTTTGGATATTCTTAAACGAAGACAACCATTTCGCTGTATAAAAACGAGCAAACTTCTCATGGTTTGCCCCCTTGGGCGTAGTAACATTATGGCAAGCTGCAATAGTTTTATCTATTGGTAAAATCCATTTATACAACCATACTCCAAAAGGTTGAGCATATTCAGATGTATAATATACGTCTGCATTATCAGCTTTTGCTTTACGAATAAGGTTGTAAACAAAAGCTATATTTTTTAACGAACGCATTCTGTGCATCTGCCACTCATACGAAATGAGTACTTTCTTACCTTTACCCAAAGTGTTCTCTATGTAGGTTTTGGTATTTTCTCCGTCTTTTGGTTGAAGTATTACAAACCAATGAATGTCATATACAGTTTGTAGTTCTTTTATAATCGGAAGGTCCACATCCACATAGCAAGTTGGTGTAATCCAAGCTATTTTTTTCATCATTATAAAATTTTTATATATTAAACGAACATCGCCTTATCTTTCTTTCTCAAAATATAAGGTATAGTAATTAAGTCCAGAATCTTCATCCTTTCCTCGAACGACATAACCCTCACCTCCAAATATGGTTATATCGAAATTAGAATCTAAATGAATGGTTGTCTTGGGAAAAGCAGTTTTAGCTTGTCCCATCTTTGACTCCAAAGACAATGTTTCTTGCGGCAATTGATAAGCATCCTCTTGCGAACGAGCATATTCTAAGAATCTTTTACTATATTCTTCACCATAAGCCTCTCTTGCAAACTCATCCAAAGAAGTATTTTCCTTAGAGCGCATTACCTTCTTGATTTTTGACACGAGTAAAGCCTTGTCCTTTTTACTCATATCTGGAACTTGCGACTTCAAGAAATTACCACAAACCTTCAATAACGTCTTTGTTTGATGAAAAGCAGTTTGGTATGGTTCTAATTGTAAGAAATCATTTACCCAATACTTGAAATCACCAGTCTTGCAACTCTTATTAAAACAAGCAGCAACACAACCTTGACATGCTTCTGTTTTAAGAATTAAGCATCCTTTGTCAGCCTTGCGCAGAGAAAAGGTCTCAACTGGCTCAACTTCAAAGCCATCTGCTGTGGTACGAAGCACCACATTCTTTTCCTTTTTCTCTGTCTTTAATAATATAATTCCAGGCAACAGTTCACCGTGGAAAGAGACATCTTCTAAATACAAAACCCATAATTCACCTGGTAGTACTTTAGTAGAATTACCTTGATCATACAAAGCTTTTGCCATATAAACAGACTGCTTCAACAATGTTTCTGGCTTTTCAAAGACTTGTTGAGCATAAGAAAGCATTTTGTTTTCCCTTACCGCATTTTTTGAAAATGAATACAATTCCTTCATGTCAAATGCAGAAGAGACAAGGGAAACAAGGTCCTTCTTTACTGGACGATAATCCAAGTACTCATTAGAAATCTTAACCCCTTCACTATTAAATTTATTCCCAACAAAATGCAATACAACACTCTTTATGTTACCAAACTTAATCATTTTTACTATACTTTTTAATTATACGTACAGGTATCAAAGCTTCTCCATTAAGAAACTTAGGACATGTATGAAAATAAGACAGGCAATTTTTCCCTTCCCAATAAGTTTCTGGCGCATGTTCTACAAGAATGATTTGAAATTGCTTTTTCTTTACATTCACCACATAATCCATAAATTCATTGATTACCCGAAATGCATCCTTTAATTTCTCTTCATCATTACTATTCACCTCCACATTACCCACATAATATGGAATACTCGGTTGATCAATAAACAAAAATTGAAAGACTCCAGAATCCACATTATCTATAAGATATTTATGAAATCCCAAAAAGAAGCACAGATGTAAAAACATGTAGTTAGACTGACTTCCTACAACATCATAATCATAACCTTCATCCTTACCTCTTAATTGTAAACGTTGGCTTTCCCTGTTATATTTCGTTTTACATCCTTCATAAAACTCCATGTACTTAAATTTGTCATAGATACTTTGGAATTCATCATCTAATGTTTGCCATTTTGTATAATTGGCTTGTTCTTTCTCTTTGATTGTACTATCTAGCTTTTCTAATTTTTCAACAAGTTCATCATAATTGTCCAATTTAAAAGTTTTATCTTTCATATCATCATTGAAATTCAGAATTTTCAATTTTTCTTCGACAACTCCAATAGCTCGAAAAGATTGGGCTTGTTGATAGATAGCTTGTTTAAGGGCAGATGCTTGTCTAATCTGTTTTTGTTTTGTTTCGATATTCATTCTCACAGCATTTATCTGCTCATCAAACTTGAGTGCATCCAAAGCATTTTGCTTTTTCTCATCTACAATTCTCGACAAAGCTTTCGACAACGAGCTCACAATATAGTCTGTCCACATGGTAAAGAAACCTTCTTGTTTCATTTTTTGAAGGAACTCTATCGGCTTCAAGGCGTCCTCCATTCTATCCAGAGTACCAAGATATGCTTCGTATTGCTTTTTAGCAGACAACAAGTTATGCAAATTAATGGAATCTTCCATCACTCCTTGTTTGAGGTGGTCCAAGTCATTATCAGCGTCTTCTTCATTTCTCAAAACTGTGTTCTTTACATAGGCCACCATTTTACGTAAAAGAGAAACTTGCTCTTGCACCTCCTTATCTTTTATATCTGCAACATCAAAGCCATTACCTTCCAACAATGAAATACAAAAATCCACCTCTTCTTGAACCTTTTTTATTTGCACTTCTCGCTTATCGTACCTAGCTATCAAATTACTTGTTTTTTTACGCTCTAGACAAAGATCTTCGACATTAAGTCCTTTGGGCGTAATTGTTTCATCCACCAACATTTGACGAAATTCATTTTTACCTAAATATTTGGTTTCGAAAAAATTCACATTGAGATAATCATATGGTGAAGTAATGATATTTTCTGTAAGTATGTTGAAAATAAAGTTACTTCTAAACCGAAAATCCTTTCGATTATTATGAAACCCAAGAACACTGTTCAAGAATCTTCGCCCTCCTTGTATTTGGTAATTCGGGCTCGAAGGATAGAACCCTTCATCAAAAAATCCTTCTTGAATATATACATCACTAGTTATCGTCTCCAAATCAGGTCGCTTTCTCGCTATGGAATAAGCAATTCCATTTGCTTTAAATTCCAAGCCATACCATTTTGAGAACTGATTGATGACAGGTTCAACTATGTTTGACTTTTCTGAGAGCAAACAATAATTGATGATAGCGATAATATTGCTTTTTCCTGTGGAAGAATTTCCTGTTATCACATTCACCTTATTTGGTAAAAAATTTAATTCCTGTGGCTTATCTTCTGGTTCAAACCAAATAATTAATCTTGATATATAAAAGTTCATAGTTTTATATTTAATTGTGTATACAATGTAGATAGTTTCATAGCTTCAGCATCCCGATATAGTTGATAGAAGACTTTTATTAATCTGTCCAGGCGTAAACAATCATCGACACATACATTTTGTATTTCTTTATCCGACAACACTAGATATTCCCCTTCCAGAGTAACAAGCTGCAAGTCCATCAAAACAGATATTCCATTTAGCATGATAGGCAACACATCGTAATATTGATCATTGAAATTCAACAATTTATTTCTTCCGACTTGAAGAATGTTTACCAAGACAAACTTTTTTATTTCCACAAACTTGCATATTGTCTCATCGAGAACCAATGGGAGTAAAGCTGCGATTATAGCAACATTCAACCTTCCTACCTTTCTCAGTACACCATATAGCAAACTCGACACCAAAGCCTCATTATTGTAAACATGATAATCCTGTTTCATTCCACATCCTCCTTTCCCCAATCAGCACGCCAAAAAACTCGTGGCTTTCGTTCATTGGAAAGAGCCAACATCCAACCTGATGAGAAATGTGGCTTTATCAATATTCCATTATATTTGACATCCGCTTTCATCGATTGAGAAAAACAAGTATATCCGCAGGACATCATTGTCTCCTTCCGTTTCATCTCTTCCGAACTACTTAGCACTTCATGATTGGCATCACAAAAGATTTCCCTCCAAGTTTTAATTACCTTCTGCTCAATTTTTTGGCGTAGTTCTTCGGACATGGTGTGATTTGTTACACAATAAACATTGATACTATTCTTGTAACACCAATAATGTCCAAAATATACAGAAAGACTTATATTATCAGAAACACCAACAGAGGCTAATTGTTTAACCATCAGAAAATGTCTATAATCAGCTGGCAGTTCTCGTTCCTCTTCATCCTCTATTGCCTCAAATGACTTGATAGTCAATTTCTGTAAATCTACTTGAAATTGATATAAAAAATCTTCCACACGAAATTGGAAAGCTCCATTTTTATGCCTATTCTTCATATCCCAAAGCTTTCCTATAATAGAGAATAACACATCATCAGCCAAGACAGGAATACCATATTTTGTAACGAAATGTTGAAAAAGCACACCAATCGGATTGTCAATTCTAACAACCTCTATCTTTGACACTAACTTCATTATACTTTTACCCTCAGCCAACAATTCCTCAACTTGCGTCTTACAAGATTTCATCTTTTGAAGTTCTGTCAGACAAGCGACAACATCTTCATATCCTGCTTCTCCATGCTTTACCTTATCTATTACTTTTAGAAACTCGTGAGCAGGAGTCATATTGACTATCAAAATACATTTGACATTCCGAGTTTGTCTATTTTCCTTTTCTAAGGTGGTCAAGAAATGTTGCCAATTATTGATGGTTTTCCAAACATCCATATTAGAATTTGTCATATTTTTTCCTTCTTGATAAGAATGCTTTACTTGAACCAAATCTATTTCACCAGACTCACGTTCTATCACTATATCATCCTCAGCCTCATATTTGACAACATCTTTGAGCTCACACTCAAAAAGATACTTGATGTAAAGAGCAAACTGAAAGTCAAAACCACTTTGCTGCCAAAAAGCACTATGATTCTGAATAAATTCTTCTGATGTCATAAATAACCTTATAAAAATATACAAACACAACCCTTCTTCTGCCAATGGGAAAAATTCCCCACTGGCAGAAGAAAAAATATGATATTAATAAAATCTAGCTAAATAAAAATATGCAGGGGCATTAATATGACCGCATAAAAAGAAGAATCCAATTATAGAATGGGATTTTATGTTCTTTACTGATGATACTTTTCTCTAATTTTTTGAGGTACCTTCCTCCACTCTGACTTTGGCAAATCGAAGCCATGATATTGCTGGGTATTATCATCGGGTCCATTTCTTCTGAACTCAACAAATGTTCTCGCATAACTATCCCACGTATAGAGATAATGAGGAAATAATTCGTCCTCAATCTCCTCACTTTCATAATAAGCAGTAATAAGCAACTTTTCTGCAGCTTCCTTACTTACTTTATAATAAGTAGAGAATGGAGAAACAACTTTGTCTTTCAGTACATAAGCTTCCTTTCCATGCTTATGCTGATCCAAGATAGGCGTATGGCGAGCCACAAGATCCGACATCTGTCCTTGATGATCACATATCCAACATTCATGAGCCTGAGGTATATAGTTCACTATAGTCAGCAAAACTTTCGTTCCATCGGAAACCCAACGGTCGGAAGCGACAAAAAACATGGTTGGTACGCTTTGCACCGCCTCTTGATGAAGTAGACTGAGAGAGCATTGCTCCATCGACTTCAAGTCCTCCTCATCAATGTTTTCAATCACATCAGGTGAAGAGGTCAATCCGTCTATGTCCATATCTGATTTGACACTGATATTTCCAATCTTCATAAAACCAGATAAGACATTCCATCTTGAAGCACAAGCAGCAAACAACCTATTCACCATACCTTCATGAACAGCAATTACGCTAGGATAAAGTTTATTCAGCGTATCACACAACCGCACAAACTCCAACTCCTTGTACGGTTTAGTCGCCATGTCCATCAATGACGGCAAATCTACCATTATCAGATATTTCATAATGTTTGTTTCTTGAGCTTGTTCTTGATTATTTCACGAAAATCCTCATCTTGACTATCCATAAATCCTTTAGGAAGAATCGCCATGTCCTTGAAATCTGCATCTTCATTGAGTTGCAAAGATATATAATCACTACATCCATTGGTGTTCTCTACGAAATAGATATGGATGTAAGGCAATAACTCCACATTTTCGGAAATTCTACGGCGAAGACGTGTTATGATATGGTCGCTATGAGTCTCTACCACAACCGTTTTACCTTCTAAAGCCATAGCTATGAAGAAATCCGCCATACCTGCCTGTACTGAGGGGTGCATGTGAACCTCAGGATCTTCCACGATAAACATTCCATTGCTTGGGGTCATGATGCCTTGCACGAGGATTGGAAGGATCTGGCTATTACCAAAGCCCGTATTACACAAGTCTACCTTTAAATCACCCTTAACAGAAACTTCGGTGCGATACTGATTCATGGAGTCCTTTAAAGAATTCAAGCCGCTGGCTAGATTCAGTCTTCTCATCCAATCATTTATCTGAACTGAAAGTGTTTTATTACCGAACTGTACGTTTTTCTTCTCTGCCAAGATAAAACGAGTGTTCAGTCCATTAGAATCCACCTTGTCGCCCATTTGGGTCATTTGATACATTCTGTCTAGAACAGGGCTCACACGATTGGGCCCCATGTAAAAAATCTTGCTAAAATATTTAGAAAGCAAACTACGGAACACTTTGTTAACCATCAAGGTAAAGTCTGTCCTCTTCGCATCAGCATCTTTGGTTGTAACAAAAACTGGCATGAAGTTCATGAAATCTACCAAACATTCCTTGATTGTCACCTTTTTTGCCTGAGGTGATTTATCCTTTGCATCATTATAGATGGAAGGCATATCAGTTTCTATCTCATAGTGCTTGGTGAGACTATTCAAATGCAGAGTGACATGTGCGGATGTTTCATCACCTTTCAAATTCAAAGCATAATCAATAACCCGAATTTTACTCTCTATTTGCTTAAAAGCAACAGAGAGACTGATGCCAATAATTCTTGACGTACCATCTGCGAGATATTTGTCCATCTCGTCAATATCATTCAAAGGCAATTCTGCGCGACTCCAATCCAGTTTGACAGAGAAACCTTTAGCAGAATGATTATGTATTAGATCTGACAATTGACGCCCTTGCACGTAAGGACCTTGCAAAAATAACACATCATCGCTCGATGACTCCAAAGTCTGTTTCAATAACAACAGACTCTGAGTGAGCGAAGATTTTCCGCTACTATTGGCACCTGCCATAATCGACAGATTTTCCATTTGAAAGTCCTTTACGGAATCTATTGACTTAAATCGTTGTATACTAATCTTCATACTATATTGTTGAGAAGTGATTCTTTTTAAAACTTAATACGGATACAAAGATACGACTTTTTACTGACAGGAGCAAATAATTATTTGAAATGCTTGTTTTTTAAAACTATTTAATCAAAAGATGTACCTCAACCTAATGGTATAGTCATCTCATTTCCTTGTTCTTCTCCTCCAGCTCCCAGATGCGACGCTCTCGCTTCACAGCCTCGTCCACTCGCTTCTGGATGATGTCCTCCATAATGTCTGCCAAGGGGCGACTGAAGGGATGGCTGGCGAACTTATCGCACTCCTTCGTGTCGCAAAACAGCAAGGTGCCGCCATTCAAGTAGGCCTCCAAACGCTCCTCCTCCGTCTCAAAATGAGAGAACACCCAATGCTGGGAATTGACATACTCCTGGAGAGACATCCCATGCCTGTGATTCAGATGACCTAAGAACGAACGGTTCAAACCATACTTCAAGGTCCAGTCCTCCTTGTTCAATATCCACGGCTTCATGCCTTTAGGCACGTCGCCCAACATCTCGACCTCATGGTACACATGCTTGGCACCATCGCAAAACTGGTTCATCACTCGACTGAAACGCTGCTCGCCAGTCATCAAACCCTTGCCCTTTTAGGCAAACAAAAGCGACTTCATCGCTGCTCTAAAGAAATTCTTCATCTTATCTTTTATTTTATAAAATTCCACCTGTACGGTTGACATGGGCTGTAAAGCCCAGAAGCACCTAGCCCAGGGCAACGCGCCCTACGGTTGACACGGGCTGAAAGCCCAAAAGCACCTAGCCCAGGGCAACGCCCTGGGTAAATGTCGGGGAACAAATGCGCCCTGAAAGGGCAAAAGCATAAAATTCCTTACGACAATAACGTGACTTATCGAAAAATATTGCGTTAAAAAGTGTTGCGATTTACCGCAATGCTGCAAATTGCAAAATTTCGTTTCATCTTTTTTCCTACATTTGCAATCGAGAAAACAATCTGCCTCGAAGCCTCACTTAGGGGGATTATCATCCGCCGAAATCGGGCTGAACCCTAGGCTGAACCCTTGCTCGAAGGGTTCACTTTTCGAGGGGCTGACTGAACCCTACTTCTCAGAACTTTGTATATACACCGCATACGAAGAATGTTAAGAAGTGATACACAATACGTTACAAGCGTATTTAACACATATTTAACGCTATAAAGTTAATAAAAAGCGTTCAGCGTTCAACTAACAATTAAAATAACATAGAAACAATGGAACAATCGAAACCAAAGGAAACCGAAGCGGTAGAGGCCATCGCCTCCTACTTCAAGTCGCTCAACTCATCGGAGAGTCATCCGCTCCCCTCCTGGCATTACCTGGAGGAGATGATCAAGACCGACCCTGTGCTCAAGTCGCTCACCGAGACTTACCGCAAGCGCCTCGCCATCGGCAAGGCTTTCGCCGACCAGCTCAAGCCCTCATCGCCAGCCGTCACCATCTCCGTACAGATGGACGGCTACGGCAAACAGCTCGCCAACATCGTGCGCCCCACTTACATACTCATGCTCGACTTCGACAAGGTGCCACGCGACAAGATGGACAGTTTCTTCCAGCTCATCTGCCACGACGATTACACCTGGGGCTGCTACAAGACCATCAGCGGACGGGGCTACCGTGTGTTCTGCCTCTACGCTCCCTTCGACGACGAGGACGTGTCGATGCTGGAGCTCTACGACTTCATGGTGAAGAAGGCGCAGAAGCACTATGCCGAACTGCTGGGCTTCGAGCCCGACAAGGCTTGCAGCGACATCACCCGATGCTCAGGCCTCGCCTACGACCCGAACGCCTATTTCAGCTACGACTCCGTGCCCCTCTCGCTCACTCCGCCCGACCTCAAAGTGCTCTACACCCAGAAGGCGAACGAGGCGAAGTATGCCAAGCGCAGTGCCAAGCGCAAGGGCAGAACGGCGAAGGTAGTCTCCACCACCGATGCCAAGCACCCTTCCACAGCCACCAAGAACGCACCGACCATGGAGGAGGCGGCTCCCCATATCAAGCAACTGCTGGAGCTATGGGGCAAGAAGTTTGAGCCCAGCTGCCACAACGAATATGTCACCGCCTTCGGCATCGTCTGCGTACACTATGGCATCGACAAGGACGAGGCGATGAAGTATGCCACCAACGAGTTCTCCGCCGATTACCCCGAGACAGCCTCGGTGATGAAGTCTTGCTACAAGCACTTGGAGCGTCTGGGCGACTGGCACTTCTATCGCGAAGGCGAGGGCTACAGCAACCATCCTTCCGTGAAGGTCATCAAGCAATGGCTCTCCACCCGCTACGACTTCCACCACAACGCCGTGACAGGCTTCTATGAGGTGCAGAGCCGCATGGCGCTAACGGGCAAGTATCCCCAGTGGACTCGCATCGACGACAACATCGAGAACTCGCTCTGGACGGAGATGGACGAACAGGGACTGAAGATTTCGGTCAAGACCCTGCACGACATCATCAACAGCGACTTCAGCCAGTCGTACGACCCTTTGGACGAATACCTGAGAAGCCTGAAGCCTTGGAATGCGGAGACCGATCCCGACTACATCGACGAGCTGGCTGACAGAATCGAGGTGGCCGACAAGCCCGAGTACAATCACACCCAGGCGCTCTTCCGCTACTACTTCAAGAAGTGGCTCGTGGCGATGGTGGTGGCATGGGTATCGCTGAAAGTGGTGAACCAGACCATCCTGATATTCGTGGGCAAGGGCGGCATCTTCAAGACCACCTTCTTCACCGTCCTCCTTCCGCCCCAGCTGCGGCAGTACTTCATCAACGACTCCACCGCCTGTTACACCGACAAGGACTTCATGGAGGCGTTCGCCAGCAAGGCGCTTGACTGTCTCGACGAGTTTGAGACCTGTCAGGGCAAGAACCTGAGCGCCCTGAAGAGCAACATCACCAAGCTGGTGTTCTCCATCCGTCGTCCTTACGACAAGTACCGTTCGGAGCTGCCCCACAGAGCCAGCCTGTGCGGCACCACCAACAGCCAGCAGTTTATCACCGACGAGGAGAACCGCCGTTACCTGCCTTGGATCGTGAAGAGCATCCAGAGTCCGATAGAGCATCCCATCGACTACGACCACGTCTTCGCCGAGGCGGTGGCACTGGGCAAGCAAGCGATGACCTCATCGGGCTGGACCTTCTGGCTCACACAGGAAGACATCGAGCAGATGCGTCAGCACAACCGTCTCTTCATGGTGGCGAACTATGCCGAGGAGCAAATCCTACGCTTCTACCGAGTGCCCGACAAGGACACCCCGTCGCAGTACATCAAGTTCCGCTACAGTGCCGAGATACTGGAGAAGATAGGCAGCAACCCAGCCCTGCGCCAGAACCTGAACAACCAGAACATAGGCAGCGTGATGTCGCGTCTCGGCTTCAAGAAGGTACACAAGTCGAAGGGCAACGGCTGGGCTGTCATCGAGAAGGAGGGCACCGAGATCAACAGCGACTCCTTTATCGACCCAACCGACCAGGTGGAAGAATGAAAGAAGTGAGGAACGAAGAGTGAAGAGTGAAGAGTGAAGAATTCAAAACCCATTCACTTAGACCTCGTAAGTAACTCACTTAGCAGTTGTAACCAAGTCACTTATCAATCATAACCAATATGGATTTAAGAAGTTATACAAAGCAAGAGCTAGCTCTTCTTTACTTTCCCGATTCGTCACCCACGGTGGCAAGTGCTCACTTAATGAGATGGATTCAGCGCAACCCCGACCTTCAGAAGAAGCTCTACGAGAGCGGATATGGCAAGCGCAGCAAGGAGTTCACCCCGATGCAAGTATCGTATATTTTCTATTTCTTAGGCGAGCCATAATTTTTAAATATGAGAATATATGAGTAAATATGAGCAAATGTGAGCAAATATGAGTTGAGATTTCAAAAAGTCGTATCTTTGCACTGTCATTGAAACTCAATGATAAGAGCGGAACCCGATAGGCATGCAATTGGATTCTCCACTCTTTGTTCATCACTCATCACTCAAGCTATGATCAGAATAGTCTTATACCAGAACACAAACCAGAAGATCAAGGAAGCCTACGGCAAGTGGTTTCCGAGAGTAGTAAGCGAGGAGACCATCGGTCTCGAGGAGCTAGCCGACCACATGGCGAGCCACAACACCCCTTACTCGAAGGGCGCCATCCTCGGCATGTTGACCGATGCGGCAACCTGCACCAAGGAACTCCTGTTGCTTGGCAAGAACGTGAAGTTCGCCGACATCGCCATCTTCAGCCTCGGCCTCATCGTGAAGGAGGGAGCCGACACCAAGGACGACTTCAGCGTGTCAAAGAACATCGCCGGTCTCCGACTGAGAGCCAGAGCCACAGGCGAGTTGAAGACCAAGAACCTCGACACCACCATCAAGCGCATCGACTTGGCGACCAGCACAAGCACCAGCGACACCAACAAGCCATCGGGAGATGGCGGTGGAAGCGACACCGGCGGCAGTGGTTCATCCACCGGCGGCAGCGGTTCAGGCACAGGCGGCAGTGGTTCCTCCACAGGCGGCAGCGACTCAGGCACAACTCCAAGCGGCGGCAGCACCGGATCAGATGGTGATGACAATGACCACTCAAGCTTCGAATAGCCAATGAGACCAAGGCAGGATGCAGTCCGGAGTATTCCGATGACACCCAAGGCTGACATCAGCAAACGACAATGAAACACCGTCATGAACGGGTACTTGCTCATCCTGCCTTTCCTTCATTGCCATCAAGAGTTCATCAACCATTAAGATTCAAAAATAATAACATGTAAAATTCAAGAATAATATCATGAAAGTAAACTGGAAATCCATCATCAATTTCATCATCACCGTCCTCACAGCCGCCGTCAGCTCCTTCTGCGTGCAGAGCTGCAAGGGATAAAAACTCACACGGATCTCACAGATCTCACGGATTTCTACATCGCAATGCGATGAATTCCATGAGCCATATCGTCCACATTAAAGTTTACAAGTAAACCTACTTTTTTGTGAGCGACTTTGAGATACGTCATCAATTGCTTAAAATGGACAGGATGTAATTCTTCTACCGATTTCAGTTCAATAATCACCTTGTCTTCGACAAGAAGATCCAAACGATAATCACAAGGAAGTTTTACTCCATCATAAATGACAGGAAGAGGAATTTGCTGTTCAACCTTCAGTCCATCCTGACGAAGTTGATAAACCAAAGACTCCTCATAGACTTGTTCAAACAATCCTGGTCCCCAATGGTTATAAACCTTGAAAATAGCGCCACGAATTTTATAAGTCAAATCGCCATAAAGTAACATAAGCAACCCTAAAAGACTCACATCAATCTAAACAGAAAATCCGTGAGATCTGTGAGATCCGTGTGCAAAGATACACATTAATCTTTTAAAATCAAAAGAAATCCATGAAGAATCCAAGAAAAATCAACTTAATCATACTTCACTGTTCAGCGACTCGTGTGAATCAAAACTTCACGTTAGAAGCTTTGGAAGCCTGCCACAAGGCCCGTGGCTTCCTCACCATCGGCTATCACTACTACATCACGAAGGATGGCACCATCTACCCTTGCCGTCCCGAGGAGATGGTTGGCGCTCACGCCAAGCACTACAATGCCCATAGCATAGGAATCTGCTACGAGGGCGGTCTCGACGAGAACGGTCGTCCAGCCGATACTCGCACGGAAGCCCAGAAGCGAAGTATGCTAGAGCTCTTGAAGAGTCTGGCAACAGACTATCCCGAAGCCGAGATCATCGGTCATCGTGACCTCCCTTGGGTTCGCAAGAGCTGCCCATGCTTCGATGTCAAGAAGTGGCTGAAGCAAGTGAACTTCCATATCTAGAAGTTCCTCTTTCTCCAAAAGTCCATTGGTCGCAAAGCGAATTGCGGTCAATGGGCTTTTTACCCTAAACCTGAGGCTTTACGGCTAGAAGAATGCCTGAATTAACTACCAAGACGCTGTTGATACCCAAAAGATGGAGTTTATGTTTCTTCAGATATTCCAATTGCTCATCTTGGTTTGCGACAAAGCCATTGAATGGAGCCAAATCAAAATTATGTTCTGGAGCAGAGATGTTCAAGAACACCTTGCAGTGCTTGCGATCATAAAATTTTCTGCCATCGAGCAACTTCCAAGTGTCAATGAGCTGACTATATGCCTTGTTGGCATTTTCACAGATATTGTCAAGCTTGCAATATTTCAACTCACAAAGCAACAGCCATCCTTTCCCCACCTCCTTAGGACGGAACATACATTCACAATCGTGAACTCCCTGTGGGAAGAAACCCTTGTTGCGCTCAAAATTGACCGCAAGAATCTCTGTGTTGTTTCTATTCTGTAAATGGAAAGAAGCAATGTCAAGAAATGGGGTCTCCTGGATTGTCACACCCTTGCGACCCTCTTTAGGAAAGCCCTTGGTTTTCTCCGTATAGTCTGCCACCCAGATATCGCCGTGGCAGACCATAACCCCATTAAAAGTTTTTTCAATCTTTGTCATAGAAATGAAGAGTAATTAGAGAAGTCGGTCATTATGAGTTTCATCACACGGTCGAAGTAGTTGCCACGAACGAGCCCGTCAGCATCTTGAAGCGTCAAGTTTTTAGGGTCAACACTCGAAGACAACTCCCCGTCTCTGATTTCCCAGACCGCCACTTCCTTTGAACACACCCAACTACTCTCATGCTCTCTCAACTCTGGTATTTCCTCCGGCAACTTATTTTTCACCTTATATCCAAGCATACAGTTGTTGAGGGCATACAGAAAGTATGGACTGTGAGTCGCAATAAACATGCTGTCATTGTGCAGAGCTGTCCTTGCAAGCAGTTCATAAACCAACTCCACTTGAGTCAAAGGGAAAAGATTCTGCTCAGGTTCTTCCAAGAAGATATCAGAATGAGATGTCCGTGTATAGTTGAGAACCATTTGCTTGAATTCCTCAAAATCCTCTTTCGAAGCAAACATTCGCTTGGTCATTCCCACTTTGCCGATGAAGATGTCTCCCTCCAAACCTGCTTGCTTGACCGATTTCTTGTATCTGCTTTCATAAATGTGCTGGGCAATCTCCTCGTTCTCTGTCTCCGTCCTTGAACTCATCATCTCGTTAGGACTATACTGCTTCTGAAAGAGGTAATCTAGATATACCCACATCGGAATGACAGACTGCAATCCACTCGAAGCCTCAGTCAGCTCCATCTGCTTGCCATCCTCCAGCAGCACATAGTCATTGTCTGTCTGCTTGTCATAGAAATACTTAACACCAAGATTTAGCACAGGCAACACCTCGTCAGCACCGCACAACCTATGGGCATAAGTCCAATCGGAGATAAAACTCTTCAAGTTGGTAGAGTCCATTCTTACGTCAAACCAGTTAGGAATGGAAGAAACGAGATTTCTCTCCGCAGGTATATACGACACACGCGAACGCTTGTAAGCGAATCTATTCTTAGACTTACCCCAACGCAAATCAAAAGACTCCCGTGAAAAGTCGATGGTGAAACTGAGGTAATCACTTTTGTATTCTATGCGGCTGTCCTCATGCAAGAAACTTTTGAGCTTATGAAACACAAGCAGATTATCCCTTACATAACCAAAATCCGCAAAGCCATTCTTCCCTTGCTCCAGCTGTATTCTTTTCTCTGCCCAAGCACAGAAACAAGCAATCTTCAGAATACAGCTCTTACCCGCACTCTGAGGACCGATCAAGACATTGATGCGTTTCAATGTCAGTTCCACATGCTTTATAGGTCCTATATGGTGAATTGTCAAAGTCTTCATGATTATCATTTTCTAAAAAACAACCTGCAAATATAACGTAAATTTATCAAATTGCCAAAATTCAAATTGTTTTTTATATACTTTTAATTATTTATGAAGAGACAACCTAAGCAGAAGAGCTGCCCATGCTTCGATGTCAAGAAGTGGCTGAAGCAAGTGAACTTCCATATCTAGAAGTTCCTCTTTCTCCAAAAGTCCATTGGTCGCAAAGCGAATTGCGGTCAATGGGCTTTTTTCATTCTATTTTTCTTATCAGTTTATCAATACCTTTGTGAACCGGTTCACATAGCCCCAGCACGATGGCAAAGGTAAATAGGGTTTGTATCAAAGGGAGATAGTCCGACGAACAATCCACAGCCATCAATACATTTCCGATAATTCCAAGCACCAACATTTGAAGCACATATATCTCCAAAGAATACCTACCAAACCATCGTAATGCACTATTTAGCAAGCTGCATTTCAGTAGAGTCAACATCATACACGCCAACGGCATCATCAAAAGCCGGTATGACATTTCATAATATGAAACGACAAAAGTTGAGTGCTTTTTCAACAAGAAAGTTATACACAGCAATATACCCCCCCGAATATGTGCTTCCAAGAAATCACCTTATTATGACACGCATAATATGCCACTAACATTCCTATGAAAAACATCGGAGTTTTAGCGATGCCAATTTCCAACATGTTATAGTAAGTTGGAACATAATGATATAATGCCAAACAACCAAGTATGCAAGCAAGAATAAGCGATAAGCCACGAGCCACACTTGCCTTTTCCGTTTGATTGGCAAACATAAACCTATAGGCAAATGGAAACAGAGCATACAAGGCGACCGACATGGAGATATACCACATACCATCATTTCCAAAGAGCCAGAAATAGAGGGTCGTGACCTTCAGCAGGAACTTAGGGAAACTCACTCCTCCCCAAAATAATCCAAACAGAAAGAAGGGCAGCCCCATAATCACGTATGGAAGAAACACTCTGTTAAACCGTTTGAGATAGAAAGCTCGTCTGTCGCCATTCTTACTAAAGGAATAATACAAGCCAAAGCCCGAAAGGAAAAGGAAACCATCGGTAAAAGCAATTCTCGCAAATGGTGCAATTGCCTTACAGACCAAAGACTCTCCCATCCCAGCCCATGCGAATGCGTGCAAAAGGCAAACACCCAGAATAGCAATCCCCATCAATTCACCACGATATTGTGAAAAAAGGCTGAAACTAAAATTCTGTTTAAACATAACTCATTATTTTATTTCATCCACAGCCTTGCGCAAAGCCTCGATAAAACCTCTTCCAAAAGTGAGGTCTGGCTCCATGAAGTTTCCCTCGCCCCACTCGTTCCAAGACTTCAAGAATATCAACTGTTCCTGCTCAGGCTTATTCTTGACAGCATCCAAGGCATGCTTGGCATTCTCATAGAAATATTCAGGTTTCACATTCACAAAGAACGAGCCATTCCATCCGCTTCTCGGAGTGTGATCCCATTGTGGAATAATGCAAGGGATAACATCACGCTCATAGTCATCCTTAGTTACCAAGAATGGGAGAAACTTTTTATAGTCGGTCATAAATGGTGGACGGTGAGTAATAAAGCCCTTCACATTCATCCATACCTTAGAGATGCCACGTCCGGCACGTCCCATCTTTCTCAAAGCATTGCTAGTGATTCCACCTAGCCGCTGATAGCTTACCGCATTGAATCCCTTATCCAACATCGACTCCTTGGTGATACTAGGATGCGTAATGTTTGCCACCAAATACAAGTCTGGGAATCCAGCTTCCTTAGTCCACTTACGGAAGTTGTCCAAATATTCCTGCGGCACATCAACTGGAGCAAAGATATAAAGCAAAGGTGCTCCATTCACCTTGATATACCTCTTGTCCTTGAACGCCTTCAACAAGAAAGCGAAGTGCATTTTCTCATCCTCTATGCCAGGATAAGTCTGCTCCATCAAAAGCTTGTTGGTAGAGGTTCCATCGCTATTCCAGTTCTTGGCATACCACGAATGGTTTGCCCAACCGAGGCAGAACGGGAAGTCAGGCTTACCGGTATTCAACACCTCGTCGAAGATGTCAGCAATCAATCTTTTGCCGTTGCCAAACCAGTAATGCCAGTAGCAGAATCCCTCCACTCCCGCATCGCGAGCCATCTGCGCCTGTTGCTCACGCACAATAGGCAAGCGAAGGTCGTAATATCCCAACTCTGTAGGTACACGTGGTTGATTGTGCCCCTTGAACAGCGGCTTCGCCTTGCCTACATTTGTCCACTCTGTAAATCCTTTTCCCCACCATTCATCATTCTCCTTGAACGGATGAAACTGAGGAAGATAAAATGCTAATATTCTTGGTTTCATTATTTTATTTTTTTTATTTATTTCACTTTAATTTTTCTTATTATTTTCCTTAATATAGGAAGCCATTTTAATAATTGAATGTAAATAAAGTCATTTAAATGGAAATGACTCATTACATAATGATAGGTAACTTTCCTCAATTTTGCTTGATACTTGGTAAAATATAAAGGATACCAAATGGGATTTAGCAATAAAGAATCAACAAAATTGAATAAAACCCCTACATACCCTCTATATAAGGCTGCATGCAACTGTGGATTAGAAGCCTTACAGTCATTCATCATATACTCATAATTTCCCAATATATCAATGGCTAAAGGAACTTTAGCCGTTGTACAAATACTATCTTCACGATATCTATAATAATAAACATATCGAGGTATCTCAACCATACTAACATTTTTAGCCTGGATATTTTTGCCTAAATCATACATGAACAAAGTATCTTCATTATTTCTTCCCTCACGAAATCTAGTTTTACCTATAATTTCCCTACGATACAACTTGTTCCAAACAGTATAACTTGTCTTTTGGCTTATTGTTTCCAGAAGAAATCTGCTTGATGGAATTATTTTCTCTTTGACCAAAATCCATTCATTTCTGAAGTTACTTGTATTTCCATCCTGATACCTATAAATCATACCAGAAACAATACCAATTGCTTCATCGTTTTTTATTCTATCAAAGAGTCCCTGCAAGGCATCATGACAGATGAAGTCATCGCTATCCACAAAAAAGATATAGTCTCCTATAGCTACATCAAGACCTGCATTTCGAGCAGAAGACAGCCCACCGTTTTTCTTATGAACGACCTTGATTCTATTGTCTTTTTTAGCCCAAGCATCACACATTCGTGGACACTCGTCGGGAGAGCCATCATCTACCAAAATAACTTCTATATTAGAATAGGTTTGGTTAATGATAGAAAAGACGCATTCATCAAGAAAGTCCTGTACTTTATAGATTGGCACAATGACCGATATTAAAGATTTTTCTTTCATTTATCTACTTCATTTTTAAGAGTGACTCTACTTTACAAATAATTATACTTTCCATTTTTCCCATGACTATTTTTCGTGCTTCTTCTATCAATGCACATGACAAAACAACTAAAATTACAATCATGAGAATAAATAACAAATTAAACTCTCTTCCTTCATAAAAAATACATTCATGCAGAAGTTTTCGTCCGACACCTGATTCATGAATAAGATAAACAGCTAAAATATTCTTAGTCAAAAAATTTCCATTTCCTTGCTTTTGGTGTGAATTACAGATTAGCAGTAAGACAACACCGATAATGGGTATTAATAAATTAAAATTTCCACTTACGAATTTCATCTTGCTATCCAATCCTATTGCATGTAGTATAATAGGTTCTGAAACAAGTGTTACCAATCCTAATATGAATATCCAATATCGGTTTCGGTCTAACCACATAATTGGATAAAGCCGAATATACCGGCCTATAAGGTATGTATTAAAAAACAACAAAAGAGGCATCGAAGAATCTTTGGCATGTAACCATTCCGCACCATACATTATGAAAGACAATATTGCTATTACAATAGCCAATGTTTTCTTATCAATTTTTTCCAATCCTGCGTTTAGAAATGGAGACAATAACATTAAAATGAGATAATCTGTTACAAACCACCAGTCGCCATCAAATAACGACAGAGGTGTATCTATCAATTTCTTAAAGACATTGCCCCCCCCAGAATATTTTTATTAAAATGGCAGAAAGCAAAGCGTAAAAAAAAGTTTGAATCCCTAAGGAAACTATTCTGCTGATTTTTAGTTTCACGCCATAAAAGCCTGAAATTAAAATAAAACCAGTAACCCCTAATGTTACAAGGTTAGTAAGCCCTAATTGAATGTAAGGATTAGCTGATTGACTATTCACTACACCATAAAGCCCCCCATAGTCTTTCCATAATATATGAAGAAGTACAATAAAAGAAATAAATACCACACGCAGGTATTCAACAGACATATTTCTCATAATTATTTAAATCACTACTTGTCCCAAATAAATCCACATCCTGCATAAGGAAGAGACCCCAATGAACGGATAAGACCATAAAATATAAAATTAATTGCAAATACTACATATATAGCTATCTGGGCCATTTTCATCTGGGGTATTTTAATTTTTGAAAACATAATACCTATTAAAATAGGCGTAAATAGATTAGTCCAATTTGAAAATCTCGTTAGCAACTCTATATCTCCAGCTATTGTTTGGATTATCAAAGCTATATAAGAAAAATAATATACCAGTTGTAATTTTCTATCATCTTTACAAGCATAAAAGCCGAAGAACACAATAAATATATCTACTAAAAATTTAATAGTAACATAAAATTTGGACAATTGAGTAACACCTTTTCCTAAAACTACTGCCATTGACCCTTCAGATGTAAACCAACGATCTGAATTATCAAGATATCCCTGTCCTTTTATGTCATCACCAAGGTTTATCTTAGACAAAATATCAGCAAAGCTCTGAAGCCAATCTGGATTCCAAATATAATAAGCAAATAAATACAATACGACTAATAACCAAGGCTTTTTTAAAGGAATCATAACATAAGTAAACAACAAGAATAAAGCAACACCATACAACCCTGAAGTGTGGATTAGAGGTACCATACAAAGCAATACCAAGATCATTTTTCTCTTATTGTACAGATAAGCGGCATAAGCAAAAATAAGAAATGTCGAAGCTAGCGTCTGTCGAATAATATTCTCCGTCTGTGAATTTGTCATCAAGAAAAATATTGGTAGCCCCCAAATTGCTGCTTTAGGATATTTTTTAAAAATAAGCAGCATACCCCATATCAATAATGCACTATAAATTATGAATGCAACAGTAGGTGGCAGACCTGTTGAATAGAACAAATTTACCCATATTTTATACAAGAATTCTGGATCAGGAGTACAAGCAGAAAAGTCCTTAAAGTTAGTGGCCAAATCTTGGTAATAATGGTAATAATCTGCACCTCTCAACCAACGAAGTCCCTCAACCAAAGAATATGACACACCTGCTATCCAAGCATACTTTTTAAAATGCGTCTGCTTTTCATCATCGTTCGAAATACCCCAACCGCAATAGGTAAGTATCAAGGTCAGGAGGACATAGAACGTCCAATAAACAGTAGGATCACCAGTAGATGAAGACCAATTCATATTACTTTAAACTTAAAAACCAACGATTAATATTTTCTATCACCAAGCGCTTGCTTTTTTGCAATGATGCCATTTTCATTTTCTTGACTAAAATGGCATTATTTTCCAAATGATTAATTTCATCAACAAATTTGTTCACATCATTCTTACAGAAAACAGCATTTTCTTCGTCACAATAATCTCGTATGCTGCCTACATCACTTACGACCATAGCCAATCCCATAGCCATAGAAGTTGTTATGACATTACTACCTATGGTATCTTCCATGATATTGAGAGATACGTCAGCCATGTCCATTTGATGACGCAACTCATCCTCGTCCAAGAAACCTTTCAGTTCCACATTTGGAGATTTCGGAAACAAGTCATCCACATTCTTGCGACCTCTACAGATTATCCAATGCACATTAGGACAACGTTTCACTATTTCTGAAAGCATACAGTAATCTCTTTGCAATGCTCCCATCATAATGACACGGAGAGGAGAGTGTACCCCTACAACTGTAAGTTTATGGTAATAGTAGGAATCCACATAGTGGAAACCTGTGCTAATCTTTTCTCTAGAAATACCATTTTTTTCAAAATAGGCAGATAAAGAAGATCCCAATGTAAGCAAACGGTCTACTGGTTTCGCCCATTTCTGTATCAAATCCGGCTCTTTTGCAAGCATTTCATCAAAATACTTGCATGTGAGATGCGACAAAGCATTAATCTTCACTTTGGGGAAATGTTCACGAATATAACAAGCCAAGCCATACTGTGGTGCCCAAGGAAGCATATATTCCAAAAGGAAAACTTCGTCACCTTCTTTCAACTTTTGAAACATGGGACGACATAGCTCAAGATATTCTTGTGTATATCCCTTTGAGAAGTACCGCTTCTCCGCATATTTTTTATATAAATGATATTTGACTTTTTCGAAGAATGTAACAGGCCCTTTCCATTGCTTTGGAAACCCCTTCACAAACATCTCATACTCTTTAGAATATTTGTCGACGAGCAATTCACACATGTGTCTCATGCCTGCATGATTGCCATGTGTGCTTTGCCAATCTTGAACTATTAAATATTTCATAGCTTTATTTTTTTATTAAACATTTATATTCATCCTTCATCTCAAAAGGAAAAACTTTCAACAATCCTTTTTGAACATCTCGAAGAATATCTTTGTCAATAAGTGAACTCTTTATCATTTTTTGGAAATACATTTCTACAGACTGAAAAGAACTAAGAATTTTCTCATCATCGATTTCAGGATTATAAAAAGGTATATTTACTCCTGAAAAATAATCATAATACTTAAAATCAGAAGAATTAACATACCCATGCTTTATCCAAAGAGCTGGGATACCATAGGCATGAGCAAATATCAGTCCATGTAAAGAAGAAGACAAGATATATTTACTTTGGCGTAATTTATCTATCATTTCTTCCAAATCATTTGTCCTGACGTCTAATACATCATAAACCTTGTCATATTTGTTTTTAAAGTAAGTATAATCAACAAAATGAGGAATAATGGTTACTGCTTTTGATTGAATTTGAGGATTATCATAAATTAAAGGCAATAATAATCCAGGGTCACCCAAAGCAACACCTTGCCTTTTCCCTAATGGGATTTTATCAAGGGATAGTTTTCCTCGTACGGCCAAAATATTCGTTGGCTTGTATTGGCTTTCATATTCTCTATATCCACTTCCCCAGACAATCGTTTTTGTATTTGCAGAATCCATTATCGACCCTATTGCAAACATGGATTTATCCCAAGGAAATACATAACCAGAATAATCGCTTAATTTAAATTTTCTTCTATGCTTTATAGAGCGGAGAAGGTTCAAAAAGTCTGTATGAATACAGGTTTGAGGAAAAGCCCATTTTATCTTATTCTTAGCCAAATGACTTACCAAATAGAAAGAAGCAAAATCGCCAAAATTTTTCTCATCTTTCCACCAATATAATTTTTCAAATTTCATGCTTTCTATGGATAAAATTATTTATTTTAATATGAATCTTTTGCTTTTCATCATGCGACAATCCTAAGAGATAGACACAAATCAAAACAGAAAGACAACTTATAAAGCAAACAGAGATCATACTCAGAAAACCGTTGGGAATGTAAAGATGTAAAGCAGCAGGTACAATAACCGATGAACATACAACCGCAACTATCCTAAGCACTACTTTCTTAATATATTCATTAACTGCTAAGGAAATCATTCCCTTAATCATTATGAGTCTTGCACATTGAGCTATTAACACAATACTCAAATGTACAACGAATACAGCTTCAGGCTGATAACCCATCTTCAATGCAATGTAAGCAATTGGAACTATCAGCAAAAGGATCGTGCCAACTATAATCTGATATTTTTTTATATTACCATTCGCTTGTGCAGCTATAGTCAAAGGATTAGCTGTTGCTTCTACCAATAGTACCATAAATATAAGTCTGACAAACCATATAGTATGATCAGGATAATTGCCTAACCAATAATACAGTATAGATTTTGTCTCTATTATTATTGGCAAGGATAATAACAGTAGCAAGAAAAATGAATACTTTGAACTTGCAAAAATTAAAGTATGCATTCTCTTCAAATCATTAGCAGCATAACTTTTAGTTATCTGTGGATTTAATGCCATTTGGAAGTTCGTGCAAAAAGATGACACTTTCTCATTTACTTGCATTGCAACACCTCGTGCAGCATTCACGGATGGACCAAAGAAAATATTCAAAATAATATTTAATCCTTGTGAATAACCAACATAGGCTAAATTTCCTATCATAGTCCATCCTGCAAATCCTCCCATCTGCTTAAGCATTTTCTTATCAAAGATAAGATGATAATGACATTCTTCAAAATGCCTTGCACAATACACTCCATAAATCAAACGCATGGTAAAAGCTATGAAGAGTAATAAAGCGGCATAAGTAATCAACTTATCAAATGGAGTGATGAAAACAGCATAAGCAACAACCAACTTCATAATAGCCTCATATATCGTAATATATGCAAAAGCAGACATCTTTTCATGAGCTATTATGCATGCATTATAAGGAACACTTATCAATGTTAGCACAAATGAAACAATCGAAAATTGGAGCACCCAATTTGCAGCATATAGCCTATCTTCTGGTATTACCATTTTATTGTTGAGAAACCAAACACCAGCTACCTCTGCTATTATTACAATAATTATTGACATCAATATTTGTATTGTAACAGCTGCGGAAAACACCTTGTTCAGCCTTTCTTTATTTCCTTTTCCTAGTTCAAATGTTATATCGCGGCTTATTGCCACGCTTAAAGCTCCCGTTAGGATTGAAAACATGGCAACAACACCACCAACGACATTGTAGATACCAAAATTATCGACACCTAATGCCTGTAGATTAACACGACTAGTAAAAAGACCTATGGACATTAAGAATAGCATTCGAAAATACAGGAGAGCTGTATTCTTAGCTATTCGCTTATTGTTAGAACTATTATTATCTTGTGACATTTCTATTTTTACCAATTAGGAATGGCGTATATTTTTGAATTAATGTTGTAAATAATATTGAGAAAAGTATTGTCAGGAATAGCTGTATCATCATAAATGCAAGATGACTTGTAAACAACCTTTCAGCATACTCTTCCAAACACGTTTTTATTAATGGATGAACCAGCATCAAGCACAAGCTGTTCTGCCCAAACCAGATGAGAATTTGAATGAGCCTTTCACTCCCCCCCCATTAATCTTTGTCAAACCTTTAGAAAAGCATAGGCAAGAGAAGACTCCGCAAAAAGCAGTTAATTCTGCAATAACGATTGGAGAAATCTGACCAGAAGCCAACTCAATTGATACATGCCCATACCTTACAGCTGTAACCGTAAATACAGCCATTAATATTGTGAGTATCCAAAAGTGCTTATTTAATTCTAAAACGTATTTCTTTAAATTGTACCCTATGATATAGAAAAACGTAGCTATTGGTATTGCCGCTATACTGTATGGCAATTCTATAGAGAATCTTGCCAATAAATGAGGTAACAGTATCAATACAAGTAACAAAAGTACAAAACAGAGCTTATTTGATATTTTATTACATATTACCCATGCAAGCAATTCTGCGAAGTAAAGCACAGGCAAAAACCATAACGCAAATGGAAAATGTTTGCTCCAATCCCACCACTTGACATGCCAGTCCAAACCTTCAACCAGTACTGTGCTTATTACAGAGAAGTATATGGTAGGCAATATCATTTGCTTGAATCTTTTAACCGCCAATGATGTAAAGTCATATTTATTGGAAAAACATACTCCAGAGACAAAAAAGAATAAAGGCATATGAAAAGAATATATCAAAGAATGCACTTCGCCTATTCGCCCCAATTGACAATGACCTAATATGACTAAGAGTATTCCTATTCCCTTAGCAACGTCTAAATAGTCTAAACGCTTGTTTTTATCTAATATTTGAGTTGACATGATAAATGATTTCTATTATTTTTTTTCAAATTTATTTGCAAGCACACATTCTGTTAACATAGTCTCTCAAACTTTTTGGTGTGTCAGCATATGGAGATAACCTTGCCAACAATGTCTTGCGATTCTTTTCAAATGAAGTTTTTACTTCTGTGTAAATTTTGCTTCCTTGAGAATCTCGATTGAAACAGCATGTAATATATTCTATAAAATCAAATACATACTTTCCTCTTATATTCTCCATTTTCCATCTATAGCCTTAAGTGCTACATGGAGTTCTTCGTCTGAGATATCCTGTATATCAGGATATTTTTCATTAAAAAAATGCAAATTATTATTTTTCTCAATTATATGGTCAGCTCCTATCTCTGAAATAGCTTGCGGAAAAGACTCGGATAGTTTTACGCTGTTTTCTCCAGGCAATTTCTTTACGCATTTGTACCATGCACAAAACAAAGATGTCGCTCTTATAAATTTCTCCTTTTCTACTTTGTAAAAAAATATAGCCTTATCCAGTTTCGGATTTTCATAATCCACCTTGTATATACCCTTCATGATCTTTATAAAGGAATCGTCCGATACACAGAGGTTCTCTACAGAATAACATGGAGTAACAAATATATCATCAGGCAGACACGAATTGTCATCATAATCACTATCTACAAAATATAGTTTTCTATAATCAGAATAGGCATCTTTTCTGCTGAAATATTGTTGAGCTCTCACAACATTCTTCTTTCCACCAGAATCTATAAAAACACTATGCTGTCCCGAAATAGCCTCAACACGTGAATTATAATAAGGTAAATCATACCCTTCTACAAAACAGACAAGTGTTGAAGTGGATATCTTCGCAAGAGAACAGTAAAACTTATGAAGTACAACAGAAATGCTTTCGCTGGCAACCTGTTCAAGCGCAGATGGTGTATAAATTCTTTCCATTATTTTGAATATATGCTTAATGCAACTGCATTGTCACGCAAATCATTTTCGTAAATAAATGGAGAGTGAGTCACAGCTAACATAAACACGCATTTATTTGATTGAATAATATCAGGCAAAAGCATCTGCTGCCAATAGAGCGAAAGTGAAAGTTCTGGCTCATCAAAGAGGATTAAGAATTTGCTATCCAATTCCAAATATAATTGAGAAAATATAGACACTATCTGTTTTTCACCTGAACTAAGACTTTTCAAATCAATATCGTCACACTCTTCTCCATTTCTTCTATTTTCACTTTCATCCACACATCGCACTATATGCAATTTTACATTACTCTCATCATATACAAACCGTTTATTCTCCAAATATTTATTACAAACATCGACAAAATTTTTAATTGCCGTATCGTATTTTTTTTGCATTCTATAAACGTCAAGTAATTTTCCTAAAAAGTATCTAAGAAATGGTGTCTGTTCTGATAAATCAGAATCAATTTCAATCTGATTGATAATTTTTTCTTTGTCAGCCTCAGACATATTTTTACCTACGCGACTTAGGACAATGGAAACCTCCTCTATATTAAAATTCTGAAATACCTCTGAATTTAAATCATTTTCCAATAATTTTGTTATCATACTTCCCGAAACGGATGCAAAGCCTGTAACAGAAGACTGTTTGATGATATCAACTATCTTATCTATTCTTTCTTCCACATCATTCATACCAAACTTGATAATCGTGTTGTCGAAATATTCATCCATTTCACTACGAGAAACAATATGTCGATTTCGTTTCTTATACTTAAGAATATTTCTGAAATCCTCCTCTATTCTACGATATGTAGGATAATACAAGAATTTATATCCTGTGCTATTTAAAAACTGATTAAGGTTTCGGAATGCTTTATATTTTTGCTCTGATTCAATCAATGATGACAGTATTTGGTGCCAAATACCTTTAGGGAAATGTATTTCTTGGTGATATTCTTCATATAATTTGTCCATATCATCAGTTGACAGAGACTTATTTATTAATTCTTGAAGTACATTATCACCCAATACCCTTTTGACAAAAGAGGATACATTAGAATCATCATCACGGGAACTAATCAAATACTGACAATAACTGCGTATCTGTTGCTTATCAAAGCTAAAAGCATCCTTTCTGCTATCAAACTTGATAGAAATTGATGAAAATTTAATTTTCAGCAAACTTTCATAATCACCGTTCAGAAGATAATAGAGACAAGATAGTATAGTTGTTTTACCAGCCCCATTCTCTGCTATTATAATTTTAACATTGTCATCAAAATCTATAGACACATCTTTGTATCCAAACAGACCTCTGATAGAAAAATTTTGTATAAATGATTTTGCCATAATTATTTTCCAAACTCCTTGATTCTCTGTTCCTCCTTCAATGAGCAGACAAGCAATTGTCCATGCTTCTCTGCCACGATATAGCCATCCAAGCCTTGTACTACTACCTTGCTTTCATCGGCTGTATGAACCACACAGTTCTTGCAGTTATAGAGTCGGATGTCATTACCCACCTTGGCATTGCAATCCTCATCTTGTGGAAGCAAAGTACGGAGACTGCCCCAACTACCCAAGTCGCTCCAACCAAACTCGGCTGGCAAGGTAAAGATTTCCTTCGACTTCTCCATCACCGCATAGTCGATGCTTATTTTCTCGCAAGTTGGGAAGAGTTTACCTACCACCTCTTTCTCCTTGTCGGTATAGAAGGCAGGAGCCATCTCGTCCATGATGCTGGCAAGTTGAGGTTGAAAAGTGCGGATAGCCTTGCTGATGGTCTCGATGTTCCATACGAAGATGCCGGCATTCCAATAGTAATTGCCAGCGGCAAGGTATTGCTCGGCTGTCTCCAAGTTTGGCTTCTCCTTGAAGGCTTCCACCTTGTAGATTTTATCTACCGATGTTGGCTCGGCAGCGGCGATATAGCCATAGCCTGTCTCTGGACGGCTTGGCTTGATACCTATGGTTACTATCGCCTCCTTGTCGGAAGTATAGCTCAATGCCTTGCTGAGCACTCGCTGATACTCCGAGGTATTGATGACCAGGGCATCGGATGGTGTCACCACGATATTGGCATTCGAATGCTTCTGCTGTATCTTCCAACAGGCATAGGCGATGCAAGGGGCCGTGTTGCGAGCCTCTGGCTCCGCAAGGATGTTATCGATTGGCATCTCAGGAATTTGCTCCTTGACAATGCCGATATATTTCTCGTTGGTCACCACCCACATGTTCTCCACTGAACAGATCGGTTTCAATCTATCCACAGTGAGTTGGATGAGTGACAGTCCCACTCCCATCACATCTATGAACTGCTTTGGGTAGTCGGGTGTCGACATTGGCCAGAAGCGGCTTCCAATGCCACCAGCCATAATGATTATCTGTGTATCGTTGTAATTATTCATATTCGACTCTCCTGTCCCTCTCTTGCGAAGAGAGGGTCCTTAATTCCTAACCAAGCCTTCCCTTTAACCATCAAAGGGAAGGATGTAGCTATGTCCGCTATAGCTCCCATAGAGTTTTGGTATCGGCAGCGGAGCCTTTGCCCTAAAGGGCTGCCGATGAGTGTTTACGCAACAGAGTTGCGATTATTTGTCGGCTGGCGCATCACTTGTTCTAACTATCCATATTCTTTTTGATATTAGCAATATCTCGTTTTATAGAATCCAATTCTAACTTTATTGGTTTGGGAATTCCTTTTTGCCAATCAACACATCCTTCCTTATTTATACTAAACAGAATGTGTTCTACTGAATCTATCAAAAGAAATAAATATTCTGGGTTCTCAACCAATTTAGCTCCAGTCTCATCCATCCGTTTAGTCAATTTTGACACGTCACTTTGCAATCTCTTTGACTCTAATGCTGATTGAAAACCCAAAACAAGACCAATAACTACCTGTGTTATACTTAACCATAAATTCTCTTGCATCCAATAGCAAACAAAAGAAACCCCTATCGACAGAAACAATAAGCATATCGGAGCATATTTGCTACAAAAACATCTATACAACAGATTCATATTCTATTTTTTGTACACATTAATAACGATTTTCGTAATCCTTGATATAAATAAGCAATACCATAAAGCTATATAGTATATAAAGAATTGACAAGCAATTATAAATTACATGGCTCCAAATACAATTCCAACATAAGGAAAAAACACCATACAATAGGAGAAGTATAATATTTATAAATATCAAATACTTCAACTGTGTATTGAATTTCTTTAGTATTCGAAAATATCTTTTGCTAAACTTCAAAGACGAACTCCGCACAGGATTGGATTCTAAAGCATTTCTATTTTCAAGTTCCAATACAGTAATTTTTTGTGATGTTGTCTCCATAAATGAATATACGACTGTAAAAATCGTAATTACAATGCCCAATATACTTAAAAGTACACTAAACATTGTGTCATCATCATTTTGTAGATAACCTAAGATTGTCTTGAAGATAGTATCAAGCATCACCATTTGACAAATAATTTTCAATTACTTCCGTGAAACATTGTCGCCGGAATATTTGATTGTAAATATCATCACCTTCTTCTAAGGGATGTGAATAACTATATTTGGATGCATAAGTTTGCCTTAATGCCCCATCATCGGCTGCATCATATACAAATTTCTCATAGGTTTTATTATTATCCTTACTTTTAAATAAACGTACAACTTTTCTTCTCCACCCAGAGCAATTATCATTAACAAGTTGATTTACATCATCAACAGGTACATCCTCATAAGTTATCGTTTTCTGCTTTTTTATTTTATTTGATACAATATAATCTTGTAACGCCACATTTTGGTTCTCAGCATTTTCTAGCACGCTAAACTGGACTTCTACTTTTGGTATCAAATCGCCATCTATAAATTCTCTTGGCATAATATATTTAAAAGGAAACTTCAAAATTTGAGAAACAACACATTTCACTGTATTAATAATGTCATCAGATATCTTATCAGGAGTATCATAGACAATTACTAGCCACCGATTTTCATACCTTCCGTCATTATCTTGAACAAATGGATACAATAGGGCATAATTAAATCTGCTACCGAGCTTATCAGTGCCAGAAACATCATGAGAAACTTGATTTCCTTCGTCTAAATATAAATCAGACAGCCCACTTTTATATTCATCTATCTTTAGTTCTACGACAGGAGTATCACCTATCAAATAACGAGAACTTGTAATATTTTTAATAACTTTGACCCTTGCTCTACCACGATATTTAAACACATATTTTTGTTCTTGCGGCAAGCCGGAATAATTATCCACTTGCCGACATACATCATCCACCATCTGAATACAACGTTCATGTCGTGACTCCAACAGACCTGTTAACATTGTAGGAAATTTAATTACATTTGCCATATGAAAATTTATTCAGTAATAATATTCGAATAGAGTAAGCACCCAATCCCTATGGCAATACATCTTCATCCTCAGTGTTTATTGGGGATACTGAGTATTTTAAGAAATTGGACTTTTCTGATTTTTAAACAGGTTTTACTAAAAGTGCCTTGAAAAGAAGGCTCTTGTTCCCCACCGCAGTATCGCTCTGCGCTGGTCGCCACTCGAATGGGGAATAGTCTTTTATAAATATTGCTGGACAATATTTGCCAACTCATCTGCATACAAAGCAGTATCTGCAACATACTCCTTATTTACTAGAATATAAAGAGAAAGGTCATTTCTTCTATAGTGATTAAACTTGTTTTCTGATACTGTTGACAAAACAAAACGACGATAGAGACGGAATCTACGAGAAACCATCCCCTTTTGATCTTTCTCATCTTCTGCCCCAATAAAAAAGAAAGATGCCCTCTCATCACGCTTCAAGACATCTAACATAATATGAAACATCGTATAGAGTATTGTTCTTACTCTCTTTTATCTATCATCTGAAAGATAAAAGGATAACCATCCGACATCAAGCGCTCCATTAGATTAGCTTTTGATAAACAGGTATGGCTACCTTATTCATTTCTTCCTTGGTTATTTTTACAACACCAGGAGTTGCATCAAAATAATCTACAGGATAACGATACTTGCCATTTGGCATCAACACCTTGGTTACTCGACGAAAAAGAGCAATTCCCTCGTCAGTAACTATTTTCGTTATTGTTCTATCTATTATTTTTCCCATAATTTCAATATTTTTTGCAAAGATATGCTTTTTCATCGAAACCACCAAAAGTTTTTTGAAAATTCTTACTATTTTAGTTGTTTCAGACTTTTCAAATACCACATAGCATAAAGTTTCTTCATAAAAATAAATTCTTCAAAATAGTAATTTAACTCCCCACGCCTTTCGGCGCAGGGAGGTGAGCGGTACGCTACTTTCTCTTCTTGTCTTTCTTCACCTTCTTGGTGACCTTCACTTCGCCAAGCTCGCCTTTCTCCTGCAAGTGCTTGACTAGACCTTCGAAGTCACCTTTCTCGAAGAAGACTTTCTCATCTTCGGGAACACCAGTCACTTCTATAGGAACAAAGCCCAAGTTCTCGTCATGAACTCTCATATTGCCTTCGACTATGGCTCTAGCCATTGACATGCGAAGCTCATCACTTTCTTATTCGACATACTCATCTTGCTGGCCTCTGTTGTAGAGTCCAGTGATTCTTAAACTAATCATAATTTTGATGTGTATTTAAAATTTAGAAGCAGTACGATTGTTTGGGTTAGCGACAATCGTAAAACGCTATTTTTTGTTCCCCATTGCAGTATCGCTCTGCGCTGGTCGCCACTCGAATGGGGATAAGACTTTTTTACTTTCTATATTGCTCCAAACTCCTTCTCAATATAGAATTTATTGTTCGTGGAGACTGCCTACTATGGACAACTGCCAATATAACAAGTTTGTCATTTTCTACATTAATAAAATAGTAGAGGATATTTGGAACTATTGTCAAATGGCGCAATGGATATTTCATTATCACATAATTGAGCCAAAGCCATGTCTGTCCATTCTACTTCCATCCCATTCGTTGCTTTATCAAATTCATAGCTTGTGCATGAGGAATACAACGACCAGCACGGCTTTCCTCCAAAGCATACTCTCCTATCTGATACAATAAATCTTTTGAAATTTGACTGGCGCAAGTTTCAGCTTCTTCTTGCTCATTTTTGTTTGAGAAAGTAGAATCACCCATCGACAAATAGAGCAATTTGATAAGAGCTTGCTTATCTTCCATATTCCAACCTTTCACCTCATTCCAAACAGGTGTTTGTTGTATATCTCTATTATATGTATGAACTGCCATAATAGTATTTTTTTATATATTAATCAATTAATGCCACAAAGATATGCTTTTTCTTTGAAACCACCAAATATTTTTGAAAGAAAATGTTATTTCATTATCTTGCCATAAGTGTACCTTGTGACCAAGATACCATTGCCACATCTCCCCTTTTTCAACTTGCTATATGAGGGATTGCTTCAATTTATCTATCTCCCCTATCACCTTTCGTATATCACCATTAGAGCGTTCTCGCTATTTTACAAGCAGTGACACGTATCTGTTTTTGGAAAAAGTCATTGTATTGTCGTTTGTGCATAAGATAAAAGGCACTCAGGGGTTCTATCTTTGTCGCACACGGATCTCACGGATCGCACGGATTTTTCATGACCTATGCGGTCATTTGGTTTGTTCCCCATTGCAGTATCGCTCTGCGCTGGTCGCCACTCGAATGGGAAAATTTTGCAGATTAAAACAAATCGGCCAATAGTATTGAGATTATACCTGATGCTACAGCACTAGCTATCCATAATATGACTTGCAATGTACGTCGCACTGTAAAACGTACACTCGCCCAATGAACATCAATTGCTACAGTATCAAGAAGAAGTTCCATCTTGAAGTACAGTCAAGTCAATATGCTTTGTTTGCTTTTCAGATTCTCTTGTCTCCGTCCATACTCAAATTCTTGCCAAACGTTTATCTATCTCATTTCTTGAAGTTAAACGCTTGAAGAACAAATAGACGGAACCACGATTCACCATATTTCTTAAAGAGAAAGCTGGCGTAAGTTTTTTGCCAATACGAGCCTCGACAAGTGCATCCAATTCTTCTGCACTCATCTGCAACATCTCGTTGTAAGTCTTACCTAACTTACGGCTCAATGTCTGACGTGTTTGCTCATTTAATATATGCATAAAACTCTGTTTTTAAAATTACGCTGCAAATATACGATTTTCTTCCGAAACCACCAAATATTTTTGAAAGAAAAAGTTATTGAATTATCGGTTGTGGATAAGATAAGAGGCACCCAGGGATTCTATCTTTGTCGCACACGGATCGCACGGATCTCACGGATTTTCATGACCTGTGCGGTCATTTGGTTTGTTCCCCATTGCAGTATCGCTCTGCACTGGTCGCCATTCGAATGGGGATATGTTTTTTATTCCATTGTTCTTGGAACAATTACTGGGACTTAGCTTTCCCATCATATAAAGATGGAACTTTATTAAGCACAAATATTACGGCTATAGAGACTACCGTTGTTACGCCTAACCACTTGGCTATCTCATCATGCCCTTCCATCGCCAATGAATAAGCTAAATAGCCAAATAGCACAACCAATGCTGCTCCTAGCAATTGCCCCAACAAGCTAAGAATGAATTTAAAGTTTGTAACCTTATCCTCTTTCTTTATACGACTATCTACTTGTTTCTCTGTTAGGGTTAAAATTCTATCCATAGAATGTGGAACAGCTTTCTCGTATCTCTCAAAATCCTCTGGAGGTGGAAGAGGACTACTATATGAGCGAGCAACTGCATAGAATGCAGAAATCAAGATATCTCGTTTGTCTTCAGGCAATTCCTTCAACACCTCATCAAGTTTATCATCGTTTCTAACTTGTTCTAGCATAAGCCAACCTCCTTTCCGTAAATACGCATAGCTTTTCTTAAATCATTACCAATTATAGCCCAATCTTCTCTTAGAAGTTCGGCATCACTCTTATGAGGCTCATCAAAGAGCGCATTGTTACCTCCTATATCGCCTAGACTAAACAACCCATACAAAAATGGGTGTTTTTCCCAATCTAACTGAAATATCTTGGATATTTTTGACTTTATTTTCATTGCATAATCTCCTATTGTTTATATCATTGGCGCAAAGATACGACTTTCTTCCGAAACCACCAAATATTTTTGAAAGAAAAGTTATTTTATTAGAGGCACCCAGGGATTCTATCTTTGTCGCACACGGATGGCACGGTTCTCACGTTTTTTTTGAAATATTGTACAGATTCTGTGTAGCTACACCTTTGGCGTGCGGCGGATGGCATTCAGTAGGTCGAAGAAGCCGTGGGGCTGATAAAGCTCGTGGGTGAGCAACTGCCTTAGCACTTCTTGGGTCTTATGGATGAAGGCTTCGTCCTGTCCTACCTTGCACAGGCGATACTGGCGGGCTGCCATGCCCAGGAGTTTGCGTAAACGATAGTTGATGGTGCTGTCTAGATTGTCCCGATAGCCTCGCTGCTCTAGTTTCTTGGCGATGGTCTGAAAGAGGGTGACAAGCTTGCGATGGGCTTGGCGACGATGCTGGAGCTGGTGCTCCTGCCCTTCCTCATGGAGCAAGCGGATGATTTCGGTGAACTCGGTTTCCTGCTCACGGACGAATCCGTAGGTGGTGGAGGGTCCCTCCTCTTGCTTCAGCCCCAACGGGTCGGCGGCATAGAGCTTGCGAGACTGCACTTTTTCCCTGCGCTGACCGATTTGCTTCTGTACCAGAGGATCTTCTATCTGTGTACCCACAAGACTGAGATAATCCTCGGTGTCCTGATAGATGGACTTGACCTTGCGGAAGGAGGTTCGTTCCTCGAAGAGGGAATGACGCTTGCTGTAGAGGTCGGAAAGCGACTGCTGGACAGACAAGGACACATAGCTGCTCGCCACTGGACTATCCTGCGTGAGGACGGAGGCTTCCTGTCGCCAACGATTCAGGCAGCGGAGGATTTCGGCATCCTCCACCCCATCCACCAACAGGGCATCGAGCTCTTCTTTCATCTTATCATAATAAAAGGTGTAGCGTATTTGGGTAGGCTCCTCGTCGGTAATCTCGACATAGGGATTCTTGGCGATGTCGGACAGTGCCAGGGCTGTATTGCCCAAGCCATAAACCAGCTTGTAGTTGCCCTTGATCTGAAAGAGTCGGCCTTCGAGACCGGCGAACTTGCCACTGAGGATGCGTATCTTCTTCTTTTTCAGGAAATAACTGTAGGGCTTGCGAAGCACCATCACATCGGAATCGACGAAGGAGAGATAGTCCTTGAAGAGACGTATCTGATATTCTGGCACCACGATGGGGGCGTTGGTGTTATCGACATAGAGTTGGCAACCCATGCCTACATTCTCCAACCAATGGTCGAGAGGTGCCTTGGCGGTATGCACAAAGACGAGACCTGCGATGACAGGCACGTTCATCACCTTGGGCTGACCGGTTGCGAGGTCGGTGAGACTCACCCTGCGCATCGGCAAGTAGGATTGGAAAGGGGCTATTTTACCCCCCCCATAATCTGGGACAAGATACTTGTCGAGGGTTTGCTTGACAAGCTTTTCCTGATGGCGAGGGGTGGAAATGACGTACCAACTCATAAGGGATGCTACTATTGACGTATATATACAGTTTTTCCTCTCAAGCGGCAAATGCCTTGAGAGGTATGGAGGCAAGAGGACACACTAGATGTCCATCGAGCGATACATTTGGCTGGCAGCAGAAAAGTGCGGAGCCGAACCAAAGGCAGTTATGTCTTGAGATAAAAGGATGCCAACGGATGGCATGACGATTGTAATACTCATAGACAATTATTCTTCGTTAAATGATGCGATAGCGTCCGCGACCGCTTATATGTATTTGCAAAGTTAGCATTATTTTCTGATATAGCAAAAATAAAAGGGAGAAAAATGGCTTTTCGCATCAAAATGAACCAAAAAGAACTGATGTTTTTACAAAATATTGACAGAATCGGATGATTACATCAATGACTTGAGGGGAACGATGCGTTCCAGCCCCGACTGATAACTGATCTTCACCTTGCCACGAGGAAGCAACTGGAGTTGGCTATACCGAGGCGGAACCACCGACTTGCCGTTGCGCCCCAACACGCCCCATGAACCTGAGACTGCCTGGTAAGAGGCATAATCGCCCTCAAAGGAAGAGATAAAACGATATATCGGCTGCAAGATGATATCCTCGGCACTCGCTCGCAATCCATAACGGATGAAAGAAGCCTTTAGCTCCCAATAAGGCACGACATTCTTCAGATAGTCTTTCTGCTGCGTCTTGGTCATCCGGGAAAGATTGCCAGCTCGCTTCACGGTGACCATCACATCCTCGCCCACCACCTTGACGCCTGGCTTGAGCGACGGCGGCAAGATACCCTTGCCATCTCGAAGACCCGAAAACATCGATGCCCAGTTGCGCTCCTTGTCGGGAAGCCCGAACTTGCGGTAGTTGCCCACATTGTCGATAATCATGCATACCTTGTTCTTGTTCTGACGATTGATGCGCAGTCCCCTGCCCACCATCTGGAGATACTTGACGAGCGAGAGCGTGGGACGAGCCATCTGGATATACTCGACATCAGGACAGTCGAAACCTTCGTCGAAGAGATTGACGTTGACAAGACAGTCGAGCTCGCCCTTGCGGAAAGCCTCCACCATCTCCTCCCGTCGCTTGGCAGGAGTCTTGCTATCGAGTGCCACCGCCCGAAGTCCCTGTTCCTCGTAATAGCGAGCGATCAACTGGGCATGGAGGATGTCGATGGCAAAGACGATGCCCTTGCGTCCCTTGGCATATTCCTCCAGACTCTGATAGAGGCGCTTGATGCTATCGGGCACATTGAGCTTCTCGTCCATCTCATGCACGGCATAGTCGCCATCGGCTCCACGTGCCTTCAAGCTATCCACTGCCAACTGTTCGATGGAATAACGCCCTACTACCACATACTCGTAAGGGGCGAGATAGCCTTGGTCGATAAAGGTGCGGGTGGGAGGAGAAGGGAGCAAGCGCTCAAAGAGATTGGTGAAGGACTGTTTCTTCATGCGGCATGGTGTGGCTGTCATACCCAACTTGAAGGCGGAACGATGCATCTCGAAGATATTCTGATAGGAATCTGCCACGGCATGGTGGGCCTCATCGACAACGAGTAGCCCCACACGGTTGGTTAGCTCGCCACCTGCGTAAGGAAGTCTGCCCTCCGACTCCAATTTCTTGATATGTCGTCCCAACCACTGGATGGAAAGCACCTTGACTCTGTTAGCCATCTTCTGCATTCGGAAGTTCTCCAGAAATCGGGCTACGGTATGCTCCGCCTGTTCCACCAGCTCTCGACGATGCGCCACAATCCACACATCCTCCTCATAATGAGTGAGAAACCACTGCACAACAGCTGCCATCACCACGGTCTTGCCTGTGCCCGTAGGCATCTGCACCATCACAGAGTTGTTGGAAGCCACACGCTTGCCTTTCTTGTCGTAAAACACCTCTTGGTGCTTTTCGGAAAAGACAGCAATGATGTCTGCCAGCATCTTCTGCTGGTAATCATAAAGCTTGATTTTTGCCATAAAAAAGAGTGGATACAATAGGTGTATAGACTAGATCAGAATCTATACACCCTCTTATATACAATGATTCCTCTCAAGTCGGAAGTCGTCTTGAGAGGTACGGAATTGGCTAAGGATGCAAAAAGTCCATGAAGCCGAACTTTGGGTAGGCAGCAGAAAAGTGCGGAGCACCACCGAAAGCTGTTATGTCTTGTGAATGCAGCTTGCTGAAAAATAGCAAGTTATTGATATTTACTGTACCCATAGACACATGTCTCAAATAATTGATGGTGCAAAGATACAGTTTTATTTCGGAAAAAACAAGTTTTTAAATAAAAACTTATTTAAAGAACTTATTTAAAGAAGAAAGAGCTTCTGAACAAAATACTCTGAAGAAACTCAAGCGTTTTAAAGCCAAGAAAGAGCGCGGAATCAAATTCCGTGCTCTTTCTTGGCTTTATACTTGATCTTGTCGAATCCCTCGCCATACACACCGATGACAGCACTCTGGCTGACGAAGGCATGAGGGTCTATCTCGCTTATCATGCGGAAGATGGCGGGTGCCTGACGCTGCTTGGCGAGCACGAAAAGCATCTTCACGTCCTGACCAGAATAGAAGCCGGAGGCATTCACCACCGTCACTCCCCTATCGGCATCGGTATTGATGCGCTTGCCTATCTCCTCATACTTCTTCGAGATGATGAAGAACTGTACGCTTCGGCGACGGCTGTTGACTACCTGGTCGATGCAGAACGCTTGCACGCAGAGCACCACGTAGCCATAGAGCACCTTCTCCCAATCGTGAACCACCAGGTAACTGGAGGAGATGATGAAGATGTCGCATATCATGATGACTCGTCCGAGGGATATGTCACGATACTTATTGACGATGGCGGCGACAATATCCGTTCCGCCCGTACTTCCACCCACGGAGAATCCCAGTCCGATGCCGCATCCGCAGAACACGGCTCCCAGGAATGCCGCCCAGAGAGGCTGGTCCTGAAGGAGATGAATGTCTCCTATCTTCGATGAGAAGAAAGAAGTGAGTGCTGTCACCACGATAACGGCATAAACGGTCTTGACACAGAACTTAGGTCCAAGAATCTTCAATGCCGCCAAGAGCAAACAGGCGTTCACGATAAAATAAGGTACCTGTACTGGGCATCCAGTAGCCCAATAGATAATACTGGAGATACCAGGGAGTCCGCTTGCCGTGACATTCGTAGGCAAGAGGAACACATTCCAACCGATAGCGTAGGAAATCATTCCGATGGCTATCATCACATAGTCTTGTACCGACTTCCACAAGGGTCGCTTTACTCTTATCGAATTCATCATAAATCAACTCTAAAAGGAATCATCAATAAACTCCGACCTGTACGGTTGAACTGTCCAATGCGCCCTGAAAGGGCAATCTGCTCCTAGCCTAGGGCAACGCCCTAGGTAATAGCAAGCAAGAATGTCGCCTTGTAAGGGCAAAAGCGTTATATTTATAGGGAATTTTTAATGCTTTTGCCCTTACAGGGCGCATTTATTCCCGATATTAACCCAGGGTGTTGCCCTGGGCTAGGTGCTTTTGGGCTTTCAGCCCGTTTCAACCATACAGTTTGAAAAACTCCTAACTTCTAACTAAATTTACCAGAACTTCTTCTGTTCTTCCGACCACTCAAAACCCTGAGAGGCCATTTTCTCCTCCAACTCTTTTCTATCCACGCCGAAGTGATAGCAAATCTCATCTAATGTCTCAAACTCGTGGTCACGAAGCAGGAAGTTGATGGCACTTACCAGCATCGGGACATCGTTCATTGGTAACTTATCCATTGATAATACAAATTTAAATTTACGTTTAATTATTTACAATTAGCTTTCGCCTTCATCATATTCTGCCAAATATTTAACAATCCAAGGTTTTAACTCAGGAATATCCACTTCTATCGTATCCCATAGGCTCTCAGCCTCTATCGTATAATATCCATGAACCAGCACATGACGCATCCGCTCAATCTGACGCCAATTAACATCAGAATGAGACTCACGAAACTCTGAAGATAACATATAAACGGCTTCGCCTATCACCTCCACAAATTTCGTAAAACCATAAAATATCAGTTTGTTTTTCTTGATGTCCTCAAAGGTGTATTGAGCATGATATTCCTCTATCCCTTCTACAGCTTCAAGAATATGTTCCAAACGACCTTTGTCTCTAACTTTCTCTCTCATAAATCAAAAATTTATCCCGGTTAGCTGATTCTTGAGCAAAAGGAAGAAGACCATTAGCTTCTACCATATCTACTTTGCGATGAAGCAAATCTTCTAGTCCTAGCATGATACCTGCCATTCTCATCAAGGAGATTCTATGATTCTGTCTATCATACTCTACAAGTATGTCAACATCACTATCCGAACGTTCCTCACCTCTAGAGCATGAACCAAAGAGCCAAGCCTTTTTGATAGGCTGGCTACCAAAGAAATGCTGTATCTTTGGGATCATATTTTGAACATTCTTGCTAATCATATTCACTCTATTTTATATTTTCAAACGCAAAGGTATGCTTTTTCAATGAAACCACCAAACTTTTTAAGAAAAAAATCCCAGCAACCAAAAAAGATTGCTGGGATTTTTTATATAAATAGCGGCTGCTTAGGCATTCGCTGCAACTGAAATCCAGTCGAAGACGAATGAGCAAACACCGAATGCTACGATGCCTACGGTGCAGATAGCCAATGCCAACTTGGTAGAGCATGCGCTCTGGAAGGTTGGCAATGGGTTGTCGTTGTGCTTAATGAACATAGCCTTCACGATGAGCAAGTAGTAGTACAAGCTGATAACCGTGTTGACCAAGGCGATGAATACCACGCCGTATGCCCAAGCGCCGAGTGTGGTGTGGATGTCGTGTGTACCTACGGCAGCCATGAACACGAAGAACTTAGAGAACATACCTGCGAATGGAGGAATACCACCCAGGGAGAACAACGCCAAGGTCATCAAGAAAGCCAAACGTGGATTTGTCTTGTAAAGACCGTTGTAGCTGTCCATCTGTACGGTGCCATTGTTGTGCTCCTCTACGGCTGAGATGATGGTGAAGACGCTCATGTTGGCTACCACGTAGATAAGCACGTAGTATGTCAAGGCGGTCACGCTCATCGCAGAGTTACCAACCACAGCCAACATAATGTATCCTGCCTGAGAGATAGAAGAGAATGCCATGAAACGCTTCAAGTCGCTCTGACGGATGGCGAAGAGGTTGGCGATGGTGATGGAAAGCACGATGACGATGTAAAGGAGGATAGTCCAGTACTCTACCATTGGCGCAAACACCTTCATCAAGATAGCGCAGAGGGTAAATGCAGCAGCACCCTTAGATACCACTGAGAGGTAACCTGTCACGGTAGTTGGCGCACCCTGGTAAGAATCGGCTGTCCAGAAGTGGAATGGAACCAAGGAAATCTTGAAGCCCAAGCCACTGAAGAAGAATACCATACCAGCGATGGTCAATGGAGACGCTGTGATAGAGGTTGCAATGTCGTTGAAGTACAAAGTACCTGTAGCGGCATAGAGCAAAGAGATACCGTAGATCATCACACCACTAGAGAAAGTAGCGGTGAGGATGAACTTGGCACCAGCCTCTGCTGAGTTGTGGCGATACTTATCGAAAGCCACCAAGCAAGCCATTGGCACGGAAGCCATCTCAAGACCGAGGAAGAACAAGAGGAAGTGGTTGGCACTAACCATCATGTTCATACCGAGCAAGGTA
>ERZ808270.121-NODE-121-length-48052-cov-8.850824_pt1 | contig 48052 bp, 35 predicted proteins | sample MGYA00521082_ERZ808270 | MGnify/ENA primary metagenome ERZ808270 (study PRJEB31516, sample SAMN03275594) | gut metagenome | biome: mammalia-associated habitat; material: feces | host: Papio cynocephalus | place: Kenya | collected 2012-07-27 ... | reverse complement strand
GAGCACCTGACTGTTAATCAGGGGGTCGTTGGTTCAAGTCCATCTTGAAGCGCTCCAAAAGCAAAAGCCTCGCAAGTCATTCGCTTGCGAGGCTTTTTGTTTTCCTTAACTCCGCAACTTGAATTAACGGGTACTATTAACGGATACTATACGACATCCGTCATTCTGATTCGTATAATATCCGCTAATTGAGTTTCGTATTAATGTGCTCTATACATTGTCACTTTAGAAGTTGGACCAATCAATGTCCCACCACAAGCGCTGCATCTGAGTGTTGGCAGCGGAGCGCGTGCCAGCATCCAGGCCGAGAGCAGGAATAGCCGTCTCCTCGAGTTCTGCCTTCGTTGTAGAATCGTCGTAAGTCCAAGGAATGCGACGCATGATATTGTCATGGCTCTGCACCTTGTGGTCACCTTCCAAGATAGTGCCGTCACCATCCTGTGGATTGAGAATGGGGAAGAGCTTCGGATAACCGGTGCGGCGGAGGTCAACCCACGGCTCGTAGCTGTAGGGGAAGGACGCGATGTACTTCTGGGTGATGATCTTCTGGAGCTTTGTCTCCTGATTGTCGCCCTCGTTCCACTTCACGCCGATGTTCGTGACGCTCGCCATGTCGGGAGTGATGCCCTGCGGGTCAACGTATTTCTCGCCTGTAGGCTTTTTTTCCGCGTCCATTCAAGCATTTCTTACGCTTAAATATCATATTAGCTTGTTAAAAGCATTGCGGCTTGCAATGACAATATTTGCATGATTTGGCGTCCAAAACTTGCGAGAAAATCAGCAAGTAGCACTTTGGGCGATTTTTCTCCAAGGATTTGTGTGCAGCAGAGAAAGCACTGTGTATCAGGCGCGTACGCAATCGGCAGCCGACAATGTGCAAAACGATATGGCACAAAGCGGCACTTTAGGCAAGCTAAAGCCACGCTTTAAGCAGGCTAAAGCGGCACTTCTGCTATTCGGAAACGGCGCTTTTAACATGGCAGAAGCAGAGATTTTAGAGCGGGAAGCGGAATAACCCCAGGCAGAAAGCATGGTTTGGGGCTTCGTAATGTAGCGCCATGCAAGAATAACGGATTGGATTTGCATAAAGAAGAGCGACGCTGCCTTTCTGACGAAGACGGAAATCTCCAGATTGGAAATTCTTTTTGTAATACTTTTTTACTCCGCATACGATATTTGCACATTTAACATTATTTGTATGCTACAAGCCTAAAAAACTCGCTCCGTTTGAGCCGCTACAAAACCAAAAATACGTAAATTTGCAAATGATAAAGACTAATTTATGAAAACAAAACATCTATTACGACTTACTGCAGTGGCTGCGCTCACGCTCTGCATGAGCGCAATAAGCGCTTTTGCAGCCACTCCGAATCTCACGCAATTCGTCAATCAATATGTAGGAACGGGCGGCCACGGCCACACGTTCATGGGAGCCAACGTGCCCTTCGGACTCGTACAGCTCGGCCCCACGGAGCCGACGCGCGGATGGGACTGGTGCTCGGGCTACTACTATGACGACGACGAGCTTATCGGCTTCGGCCACATGCACCTCTCCGGCACCGGCATCGGCTGCCTCGGCGACATCGCCTTCCTGCCCGTGAAGGACTTCAAGCAGACCTCTACACGCTTCACCCATGCCAACGAGAAAGTGCACCCGGGCTACTACTCCGTGCAGCTCACCGACCCCAACGTGCTCGTGGAGCTTACTGCCACGGAGCGCTGCGGCTTCCACCGCTACACTTTCCAGAACGGCGCAAAGCCTCAGCTCGCCCTCGACCTCTCGCAGTGCATAGGCTGGGACAAGCTCAACGACTGTCTCCTCACGCAGGAGACCCCGACACGCCTCACCGGCTTCCGCCGCTCGAACGGATGGGCAGCCGACCGTCGCATATATTTCGACATCGAGTTCTCACAGCCCGTAACCGTCAACCGCCTCGACTCCATGGAGCGCGTGGTGCTCACCGTGAGCGACGCCACGAAGCCGCTGCTCGTGAAGGTGGCGCTCTCGCCCGTCAACATCGACAAGGCAAAGCTCAACATGAAGGCTGAGCTTGCCGGATGGGACTTCGACGCTGCCGTGAAGGCTGCCGACGAGGCTTGGAACCGCCAGCTCTCGCGCATCGCCATAGAGACCTCCAACCTCACTCAGAAGCGCATCTTCTACACCGCCATGTACCATCTCATGACATCGTGCTCGAAGTTCAACGATGTCGACCTCGAATACCGCGGCGCCGACGGCAAGGTGCACAAGGGCGACTTCACCAACTACACCACACTCTCGCTCTGGGACACCTACCGTGCCTCACACCCGCTCATGTCGTTCCTCTTCCCCGAGATGCAGCGCGACTTCGCCGAGACCTTCCTCAACATCTACAAGCAGCAGGGACGCCTCCCCGTCTGGCATCTCATGGGCTCCGAGACCGACTGCATGGTGGGCAACCCGGGCGCCATCGTCCTCGCCGACCTCACCATGAAGGGACTCGTCGACAACAAGGAACTGGCTCTTGAGGCTCTCAAGAACACGCAGCTCAAGGACGACCGCGACCTCGGACTCCTCAAGAAATACGGCTACATTCCATGGGATCTCGAGCCAGAGAACGAAACCGTAGCCAAGGCCCTCGAATACTGCGAGGCCGACGACGGCGTGGCAAAGGTGGCGAAGCTCCTCGGCAAGACCGACGACTACAACTACTTCTACAACCGCTCACGCTCCTACAAGAAATACTGGGATCCGGAGACACGCTTCCTCCGCGCCATCAGCACCGAGGGCAAATACCACATGCCCTTCAACCCCTTCGGCGCCGAGCACCGCACCAACGACTACACCGAGGGCAACGCATGGCAGTACACCTTCCTCGTGCCCCACGACGTACACGGACTCATCTCGCTCTTCGGCTCCGACAAGGCATTCATGTCGAAACTCGACTCGCTCTTCTTCGTTGAGGGCTTCGCCGGCGAGAACGCCTCGCCCGACATGTCGGGCATGACCGGACAGTACGCCCACGGCAACGAGCCGAGCCATCACGTCATCTACATGTACAACTACGCCGGACGTCCCGACAAGGCTGCCCCGCTGCTGCGCAAGATGATGAACGAGATGTATCTCGACCAGCCCGACGGACTCTCAGGCAACGAGGACGTGGGACAGATGTCGGCATGGTACATCATCTCCACTCTCGGACTCTACCAGGTGGACCCCGTCGGCGGACGCTACGTCATCGGCTCGCCGCTCTTCTCTAAGGCGACCGTCAACGTGGGCGGAGGCAAGACCTTCACCGTCGTCGCCAAGAACAACTCCGACAAGAACATCTACGTGCAGAGCGCACGCCTCAACGGACGCACGCTCAACAACTCCTACATCGACTATCAGGACATCCGCCGAGGCGGAACGCTCGAGCTGACCATGGGACCGAAACCGTCGAAATGGGGCACAAAGAAGGCTTGCCGCCCGTAAAGGAATCTAAAGTTTCACATAAAAACCGTTACTATTATGAATCTTCACTTAAGTTCACAGATTGTGCTAAACAAAGTGCCGGAACAGTACTACCGCCCCCGCACGGCAGTGGAGCGTTCCGAGATAACACGTTGCGAGAAACTTTTCACTGACATATATCCCAATGTAGAGGAGGGCGCACGACTCATCGCCGACAGCGTGGAGAAAGAGATAAAGCGCGCCAAGGACGCCGGACGCAAGTGTGTCCTCGCCCTCGGCACGGGCCTCTCGCTCACGCCCGTCTACGAAGAGCTTGTACGCCGCCACAAGGAGGAAGGACTGAGCTTCGAAAACGTAGTGGTGTTCAACGCCTACGAGTACTTCCCGCTCAGCGCCGACAGTGAGCACAGCGCCATCAGCCAGCTGCGCCACCGCTTCCTCGACCATGTAGACATAAAGGCGGAGAACGTGCACACGCCCGACGGCAACATCCCGCAGGAGGACGTGTTCGACCACTGCCGCGCCTACGAACAGCTCATCGCAGCCGAGGGCGGACTCGACATCGCCCTGCTCGGCATCGGACGCATGGGCAACATCGCCACCAACGAGCCTGGCTCAAGCCTCGCATCCATGAGCCGCATCATTCTCATCGACCAGACATCGCGCGACGAGATGACCAACAGCTTCGGCACACAGGAGCAAGTGCCGCCGTGCTCCATCACGATGGGCGTGCACACGCTGCTCTCAGCACACAAACTCTTCCTCACGGCATGGGGCGAGGAGAAGTCGGAAATCGTGCAGAAGATAGTGGAAGGTCCCATCACCGACGCCATTCCCGCCTCGTTCGTGCAGACCCACAACGACGCCAAGCTCGTATGCGACCTCGCTGCCGCCGGCAAGCTGACGCGCATTGTCCACCCCTGGCTCGTAACCACTTGCGAATGGAACGAGAAGACCATACGCGCCGCCGTTGTCTGGCTCTGCCAACTGCTCGGCAAGCCGATTCTCAAGCTCACCAACAAGGACTACAACGAGAACGGACTCTCCGACCTGCTCGCACGCTTCGGCTCTGCCTACAACTGCAACATCAAGATATTCAACGACCTGCAGCACACCATCACTGGATGGCCCGGCGGCAAGCCCAACGCTGACGACACCTACCGTCCTGAGCGCGCGCTGCCCGCACAGAAGCGTGTCATCGTGTTCTCGCCGCATCCCGACGACGACGTGATTTCCATGGGTGGCACCATTCGCCGCCTCGTGCAGCAGCACCACGACGTGCACGTGGCTTACGAGACATCGGGCAACATCGCCGTGGGCGACGAGGAAGTGACGCGATTCATGCACTTCGTCAACGGCTTCAACCAGCTCTTCTGCGACAGCAAGGACGAGGTGATAAAGAAGATGTACGCCGACATAAAGGCTTTCCTCGCACAGAAGAAGCCGTCGGACATGGACACTCTTGAGGTGCGCCAGATAAAGGGTCTCATCCGTCGCGGCGAAGCCCGCACGGCATGTACCTACAACGGCATTCCGCTCGACCACGTGCATTTCCTCGACCTTCCGTTCTATGAGTCGGGCAAGATAGAGAAACTGCCGATGACGGAGAAGGACGTGGAGATTGTGCGTGCATTGCTGCAGGAGGTGAAGCCCCATCAGGTGTACGTAGCCGGCGACCTCGCCGACCCGCACGGCACCCACCGCAAGTGTACCGACGCCGTGCTCGCAGCCATCGAGCTCGAGAAAGAGGCAGGAGCCGAGTGGCTCAACGACTGCCGCATATGGATGTACCGCGGAGCATGGGCAGAATGGGAAATCGAGAACATCGAGATGTGTGTGCCGATGTCGCCGGAGGAACTGCGCGGCAAGCGCAACTGCATTCTCAAACACTCGTCGCAGATGGAGAGCGCACCGTTCCTCGGCAACGACGAACGCCTCTTCTGGCAGCGCGCCGAGGACCGCAACCATGCCACTGCCGAGCTCTACCACAACCTCGGACTCGCATGCTACGAGGCGATGGAGGCTTTCGTGCGCTACAATCCGTAATGCGCTGAGGGCACGCGCCATACATTATTCAATATGAGATTTACATTTTTTATAAGTAAGATATAATTTTTGGTTTTAGTCAATAAAATATCCGTGAGGATACACGACTAATTTATACAAGTTAATGTTCATCCGGGTGCGGATAAACCTTATCCCGAAAGGGCATAAGACTCACACATTAAATTTGTATCCACATAACTTTGGAAGGGGCGATTGGACGTGAGTCCGATCTCCCCTTTTCAATCTCATAGCATATTCATTCCCGACATCATAAGACGACAACAAAAAATTGACAACATATTGACAACATGAAGAAAAGTACAGGCAATCATCTCTTGCCACATTACTATAAGGACCGCATCGAGGCTGGCTGCGACGAGGCCGGCAGGGGTTGTCTTGCAGGCAGCGTTTACGCAGCCGCTGTCATCCTGCCGCCCAACTACGACAACCCACTGCTCAACGATTCGAAGAAGCTCTCCGAGAAGCGGCGGCGCGAGTTGCGCGACCAAATCGTGGCGGATGCCGTGGCGTGGGCTGTGGGCGTGGTGACGCCGGAGGAGATCGACAAGATCAACATTCTCAACGCCAGCTTCCTTGCCATGCACCGCGCCCTCGACCAACTCCAGGTGCGCCCGGAGGCTGTCATCGTCGACGGCAACCGCTTCAAGCCCTATCGCGACCTGCCCTTCACCACCATCGTGAAAGGCGACGGCAAGTATCAGTCGATTGCGGCTGCTAGCATACTCGCCAAGACGTTCCGCGACGAATACATGGACCGACTCGCCGAGGAATATCCCTACTACGACTGGCAGAAGAACAAGGGCTACCCTACACGTGCCCACCGCGAGGGCATACGGCTCCACGGCACGTCGCCCTACCATCGCATGAGCTATAATCTGCTCGGCGACGGACAACTGCAACTGGAGTTCAAATAAACACATATTCTTGCGTTGCTCGTCTACCCGTACACTATTGAGCAAACTTGCAAAAAGGGATTACCCGTTGCGGAGGTCTCCGGCCTCCGCAGCAACCATTATACGCAATCGATTAAATATCAATATATTAGCAGCATCCGCTTGCTGCGGAGGCCGGAGACCTCCGCTACGGGTAAAGTTGCAATTTTGTATTTTAACACGCCCTGGGAAAATGCAGAGCCGAGCGCAGCCAATCAGGTTAAATCAGAAACTTGGATTTCAGTTAAAAATAAAGACAACAATAAATAAAATGGAAGAAAAACAAAAGGAATTCATGCGTCGCGCCATAGCCCTCTCCGAGGAAAGCGTACGCAACGGCGGCGGCCCGTTTGGCGCCGTCATCGTGAAGAACGGCGAGATTATCGCCGAAGCGTCCAACAGTGTGACAATCGACAACGACCCGACGGCGCACGCCGAAGTGAACTGCATTCGCCGCGCCACGCGCAAGCTCGGCACGTTCGACCTCGCAGGCTGCGACATCTACACGTCGTGCGAACCGTGTCCGATGTGTCTCGGGGCGATCTATTGGGCACACCTCGACCGCATCTTCTACGCCAACGACCGCAAGGACGCTGCCAACATCGGCTTCGATGACGACTTCATCTATCAGGAAATAGCACTCGCTCCCGAGAAACGCCACAAGACAATGCAGCGGCTCCTCGGCATGGAAGCTCTGCAAGCATTCCGCATGTGGGAGAAGAACGCCGACAAAACGGAATACTAAAGAGTATCATCCCTCTTTTGTCATGTGGCTGATTTTCTCGACGATATAATCCCTGAACTCCTCGCATCCGAGCACTTCGATGTCATCATAAAGACCGAGGACGAAGCGGCCTATGCCGAGGAAGGAGACTACCTCTGCGGAGAAACGCCAGCGGGAGTCGCCGTCAGGGATGATGCACGACGCCGACTGCGGATATTCCTCCTCCATGAGGTTGCGCGAGAGTTGACCGAGAAGCAGTTGCACGCGGTAGCGCCTCTCGCCGGCAAACATGAACATGTCGGTGTAAAGCTCACGGTGGCGGTCGGCAAACGCCCACGGCACGTCGAGAATCTCCACCGACTCAATGCGCGAGATTTTGAACGTCTTGTTAAGATGAGAACGAATCTCGTGGCAGCGCACGTCGCGCGCATTGTTCATCATCTGGTAAGGCTCAACAATGCGGTCGGCGACAGTGTGGCTGTGGGGCGACGAATAGTTGTGGAGCGTCACCATTTTCCTCAGAGCCATCGCCTCCTTGAGCTTCGCCGTGCAAGTGTTGACGCGGCGCGCCAGCTCAGGATTGGTGGCGTCGGGCAGATTGAAGGAGCGCGCCAACTTCTGCCGGATGCTCTGCGCCGTATAGTCGCGCGTGTCGTCGGAGTCGAGGCGGCGGCAGATGTAGGCAGCCTCGTCTTCGGAGAGAGCAATGTTCTCATGAAGACGACGGAAGAAAGGCGACGAGCGCTCGATGCGATAGGTGGAGCCCGACTTCAGCAGTTGAAACCCGCAGTCGCGCAAGTATTCAAGATAGTAGTAGACATTGCGCCGCGTGATGCCGAGACGGTCGGCAAGCTGCTGTGCCGTATAGCTGGCGTTTTCGGTGAGCAGAAGTATGAGGTCGAGTTCCCGACCGTATTTGTCCATTCTCATTGTTCTGAAGTTTTTTTGTCTTCGGAGCTCATTCCATTATTTTCTTTCCTCTTTCCCTTCTCAGCACGTTCTGCAGGTCGAAGACAACCTGCGCGTTGTCGAGCGCCACGTTGTGCTCCTCCAGCAAGTCGTTCGTGATGTCGAAGAGCTGCGGCTCGGAATTGTTGCCCGTCTCTACTGGCGCACCGGAGAGCGTCGCGGGCCACGAGAGCGTGGGCGCGTCATCGTTAGGCTCTATGTATTTCCAGCGTTTGGTGCGCACGGAGAGCGTATGGTTGGTAGACATTTCAAGGAGATAAGGGCGGTCGGCACTGTCCTTGCCGAGCAAGGTGGGGAGGCGATTCTCGCTGTCCATGGCTGAGCCTTGCGGCATACGCGCACCGATGAGCTCACCCAACGACCGCATGAAGTCGATCTGCGAGAAGAGAGCGCCCTGCTCCCCACCCGCTTCTATGCCTCCTGCTTTCCACCTTATTATTACGGGTACGGCTGTGCCGCCCTCGTAGGCGGAATATTTTCCGGCGCGCCACGGCCCCTGCGGCGAATGTCCGTGGAGCAGTTCGTCAGCGCGGTCAACGTAGCCGTCGTCCGTAATGGGGCCGTTGTCGCTCGTTAGGATAACAATGGTATTGTCGGCGATGCCAAGGCGATCGAGCGTGCGCAGCAGTTCGCCCACCGACCAATCGAACTGCACGATGGCGTCGCCGCGCAGTCCCATGCCGCTCTTGCCGCGGAAGCGCTCATGGGGGAAGCGCGGCACGTGGACGTCATTGGTGGCAAAGTACATGAAAAACGGTCTTTGGGCGTTCGCCTTGATGTAGCGGCAGGCGTAAGCCGTGATGGAGTCGGCGATGTTCTCGTCCTTCCATAGAGCCTTGCCTCCCCCTTTCATGTAGCCTATGCGCCCTATGCCGTTGACGATGCTCTGGTCGTGGCCATGAGAAGAGCGGAGATTGTAGCAGAGCTCAGGATGCTCACGCGCTGTAGGCTCACCCGGGAAATTTTGATAGTAGTTGACGCTAATGGGCGCCGAAGCGTCGTAGTTGGCAACCATACCGTCCTCTATGAGCACACAAGGCACGCGGTCGGCAGTGGCAGCCATGATGTAATGATGATCGAAGCCGATGTCGGCAGGCGACGCGGGCAGCGGAGCGTTCCAGTCCTGACGGCCCGTGCGGTCGCCGAGTCCGAGATGCCATTTGCCGATGGCACACGTGGCATAGCCTTGCGAGCGGAACATGTCGGCGATGGTGAATTGCTCCGGCTTTATAATCATGGCAGCGTTGCCTGGCGCCACGTCGGTGCCGGGACGTCGCCAGGCATACTCGCCCGTCAGGAGCGAATAGCGCGACGGAGTGGAGGTGGACGCCGTGGCGTGGCAGTCGGTGAAGCGTGTGCCCTCAGCTGCAAGGCGGTTGACATTGGGCGTACTGACGTTCTTTGCGCCATAGCACTCAAGGTCGCCGTAGCCGAGGTCGTCGGCAAGGATGACGATGACATTGGGACGCGACGTGTCGGCTTTTGCCTTTTGGCGCGTTGCCGCTATGATGTTGCCGGAAGCGCAAAGCGAAAGGAGAGAAAAAAGTATTTGCTTGTTTGGGTTCATAGTTGGACAGGTAGCAGAAATAAAATTAAGCGGTATTAATAAATAGCGGCAATGCTATTTCTATATGTATCTATGGTTGTTGGATGCGGCGGAGGCAGGAAACCTCCGCCACGAACTGCCGACATGAACTGCCGACATGGGAAGACTGCCATGGGAAACGACCATGGGAAATCACCACGGGGCAAGTCAGCCGGAAAGGGTCTTAGAACATCTGACTGACGCGCTTCACGCCAGCCACGAGAGCGTCGATTTCCTCTTTGGTGTTGTAGAGGGCAAACGAGGCGCGCACGACGCCTTGCACGCCGAGGCGGTCCATGACGGGCTGGGCACAATGGTGGCCCGTGCGCACGGCAATGCCGAGGCGGTCGAGCAGTGTGCCCATGTCGAGATGATGGATGTTGCCCACGAGGAACGACACGACGGCGTCCTTGCCCTCGGTAGTGCCGAAGAGGCGCATGTCGGGAATCTCGGCGAAGCGGCTCATGCAGTATTCAGTCAGTTCGTGCTCATGGCGGGCGATGTTGTCCATGCCGAGAGCCGACACATAGTCGAGCGCGATGGCGAGTCCGTGTGTGGCAACGTAGTCGGGAGTGCCCGCCTCAAACTTGAACGGGAGTTTCTCGAACGTTGTCTTCTCGAAGCTCACGCTCTCTATCATCTCGCCTCCACCCTGGTAGGGCGGCATGCGGTCGAGCCAGTCCTCCTTGCCGTAGAGCACGCCGATGCCCGTGGGGCCATAAATCTTGTGGCCGGAGAAGGCGAAGAAGTCGCAGTCGATGTCCTGCACGTCGACGGCGAAGTGGGGTGTCGACTGTGCGCCGTCGACCAATACCGGCACGCCGTGCTCATGGGCTATACGCACGATGTCCTTCACGGGGTTGACCGTTCCGAGCGTGTTGCTCACATGGGCAATGCTCACAATCTTAGTCTTGTCGGAGAACAACCGCTCGAAAGCCTCCATGTCGAGCTTGCCCGTGTCGTCCATGGGTATCACCTTGAGGGCTATGCCCCGCTTTGCTGCCTGCAGTTGCCAGGGCACGATGTTGGAGTGGTGTTCCATGACGGAGACAATCACCTCGTCGCCCTCGTGCATGAAAGCCTCACAGAAAGAGCTTGCCACGAGGTTGATGCTCTCGGTGGTGCCACGCGTGAAGATTATCTCCTCAGTCTTGGGTGCGTTGATGAAGCGGCGCACCGTCTCGCGTGCCGCCTCGTGCAGGTCGGTGGCTCGCTGCGAGAGATAGTGGACGCCACGATGCACATTGGCATTGGCGTTGATGTATTCCTCGCGCATGGCGTCGAGCACACAGAGTGGCTTCTGCGTGGTGGCGGCGTTGTCGAGATACACAAGCGGACGGTCGTAGACTGTGCGCGAGAGAATGGGAAAATCGGAACGGACTTTATTTATATCGTACATGTTCTTTTTTAGTTGACGAGTTATTAGTTAAGAAGTTAAGAAGTTAAAGAAGTTATCGCTTCGCTCAGAAGTTAAAGCCAAATGCCTTTATTACTGAGTAGCAAAGCATATGGCTTTAACTTCTTTAACTTCTTAACTTCTTTAACTTCTTAACTTCTTTAACTTCTTAACTTCTTAACTTCTTTAACTTCTTTAACTTCTCTAACTTCTCTCTACTTACACATCCGGCATCCCTCACACTTACTCAACTCACCGCGGAATCGCTTCTCCACGAGATAGTGGAGGCGGTCGCGCAGCGGCTCAAGTTGTATGCTGTCAACCACCTCGTTGATAAATGCGAACTCGAGCAGCAGTTTGGCCTCTTTCTCGCTGATGCCACGCTGGCGCATGTAGAAGAGTGCGGCATCGTTGAGCTGGCCCACGGTGGAGCCGTGCGAGCACTTCACGTCGTCGGCATAGATCTCGAGCATCGGCTGCGTGTACATGCGGGCAGTCTTGGTGGCGCAGAGGTTCTGGTTGACCTCCTCCGAGACGGTCTTCTGCGCGCCGTGGCGCACGAGCACACGTCCGGCGAAAGCACCCGTAGCCTTGTCGTCGAGCACATACTTATAGAGCTCGTGGCTCGTGCAGTGCGACACCTGGTGGTCGATGAGCGTGTTGTTGTCGACGTGCTGAGCCTTGTCGGCTATCACGCAGCCGTTGCACCAGCACTCGGCACCCTCGCCCTTGAGCTGCACGTCGAGGCGATTGCGTGTCACGCCGTTGTGCAGCGTGATGACATTGTGGTTGAAACGCGAGTCGCGCTGCTGCTCCACGTATACGTTCGAAATGCGTGTGTTCCGGTTGTGGGTCTCCTCCATGCAGTAGAGGTCGAGCGAAGAGTTCGGTCCCACGTAAGCCTCAATCACCTGAGTGGTGAGGAACTGGCGGTCGTCGGCGGCATGGTCGCAGAAGAGGAACTTGGCACTCGCGCCCTCCTCCATGACGATGAGCACGCGGCGGTTGACCATGAGGTCGACGTTTGAACGCAGTATGTTGATAACCTGTATTGCCTTGTCGACCTTGACGTTGCGCTTAACATACACGAGCAGTCCGTCCTGCGCCAGCATAGTGTTGAGGGCGGTGACGGCATCCTCGTCGGTGCGGGCGAGCTTGGCATAGTGCGCAGCCACGAACTCGGGATGCTCCTTGGCATATTCGGCAAGCGACGTGACAACAACGCCCTCAGGCAGGTTCTCCTTAGGCTGCAGAGCCTGGCGGAACTGGTCGTTGACGATGAAGTAGAGTGCGGTGCTCAGATTGGGCACATCGCAGCGGAACGCCTCGTAGGGATCGACGGGCACGTCGATGCGGTTGATGTTGAGACCGTAGTTGGGCTCGAAAAGCTTGTCTATGGTCGTGTATTTGTAACGCTCCACCTTGCGCGACGGGAAACCCAGCCGCTCGAAGTCGGCGAAGGCAGCGTCGCGCACGCCGTTGAGCACATCGGCACTGTGGGCGCAGATCTGCTCGCGACATTCGCGGTAGAGGTCGATATATTGTTTTTCGCTGTTCACTTTTATGAATTTTGAATTTTGAATTTTGAATTTTGAGTTTGTTGCGGCATGCTGCCGCAATTTGGATTTTTTGAGTTTTGAATCTTGAATTAGTTGCGGCTTACTGCCGCAATTTTGAGTTTTGAATTTTGAGTTTTGAATTATTCGTCTTCGCCAATTTTGAATTGTCAAATTTCGAGTTAAGTATGTGTTCATAATTATCTTTATATATGAGCAGCAATCTGTAGGAGGGTATGTAAAGATAAATTTGCACAACTACTTGTCAATTCAAAATTGAGCAATTCAAAATTGCGGCAGCATGCCGCAACTTACTCAAAATTCAAAACTCAAAATTCAAAACTCAAAGCTCTCCCACTTCTGCTTTAATCCAGTCGTAGCCTCTCTCCTCAATCTCCTTTGCAAGCTCCGGTCCGGCAGTCTTCACGATGCGTCCCTTGTAGAGCACGTGCACCACGTTGGGCTTGATCATGTCCAAGAGTCGCTCGTAGTGGGTGATGACGATGGCAGACGTCTCGGTGGTGTGCATCTTGTTCACACCGTCGGCAACGATGCGCATGGCGTCGACGTCGAGACCAGAGTCGGTCTCGTCGAGGATGGCGAGCTTCGGCTCGAGCATTGCCATCTGGAAGATCTCGTTGCGCTTCTTCTCACCGCCCGAGAAACCCTCGTTGACGGAGCGGCGCGTGAACTTCGAGTCGAGCTCCACAATCTTACGCTTCTCGTTCATCAGCTTGAGGAACTCTCCCGCCTTCAGCTCTGGCAGACCCTGATACTTGCGCTTCTCGTTGACGGCAGCCTTGAGGAAGTTGGTCATCGACACGCCCGGAATCTCTACCGGGTACTGAAACGAGAGGAAGAGTCCCTCGTGGGCGCGGTCCTCAGGCTTCATCTCAAGAATGTTCTTGCCGTTGAACCAAGCCTCGCCCTCGGTCACCTCGTAGAGAGGATTACCGGTGAGCACGGCGCTGAGGGTTGACTTGCCGGAACCGTTAGGTCCCATGATGGCGTGTATCTCGCCGTCGTTTATAGTGAGGTTGATGCCTCGCAGTATTTCCTTGCCAGCGATAGTGGCGTGGAGGTTCTTTACTTCTAACATATATTTTTTATTTTTTAATATTATGATGGGATGTGTCTTGTATTGCGTGGTACGGCTCTTCAGACCGTATCTTCTATATTAGTAATGGCTTTAACTTCTATAACTTCTATAACTTCTTTAACTTCTATACTTCCCCATTTGCGAAACTTCAATCAGTAGGAGTCAAGCACCCGGTTGAGACTCCGCTTGCGGCTCTCCTTCTTTGTCTCCTTGCGTGGCTCGTCGTCGGGATCGTAGATACCGAGAGCCATATATATGAGGTCGAAGATGTTGTTGCCATCCTTCGTGGTGAAGTGGAAGGGGAATGTCGCCTTCAGTCCGATTTGGAAATTGTGGCGGTGCATATTGGAGTGCATGGGGTAGGCAGTCTGTTCGGTGCCGTAGGTGGAGTTTATGCGCGTCTTGCCGTCGATGGCGAGCGGAAAAGCGTATTGGAACTCCAGCGCGAGCGACGAGAGAATGTAGCAGTCGAAGCCTACGGCCGGCGCCACGCTCAGACGCGGACAGGCGATGGTGTAGACTCGCTCATAGCTCACTCCGTTGCCGCCCGTGAACCCCATCCAACTCTTCTCGTGTGCTGAGCCTACGTTGGTGTAGGTCATGAGCGCGGTGTAGGGTTGAATGGCGCAGGCTGTGGACAACGGATAGTAGCGTGCGCCGAGCGCGATGTTGTGCATCGTGGCGCTCACGTCGCAGCCATACCATTCGACGGTCTCGGCATTGTAGCCGCCCAGTATGGAGAAATGCCGGTTTGCAAGCCAGTACTCCAGCATGACGCTTGTCTCGGGCGAGCTGAACGATGCCACCTTGCCGGATATGCCTTGCGGCGCATCGTGGCTGGAGACAGTCGGGCAGGATATGTTCATTCCGGCAATCACAGCCCAGCGGCGCGGGGAGTCGTCACCGTCATTGGCGTATGAAGATACTGTTGTGGCAGCGATTGCTGCTGAAAGAATTGCTTGCTTAAACATTGCGTTTGACTTTTTGCGGGTGTGGGGATTTGGCGATGCCGGGGGCGGGGAAGATTTCTCTCGCATCGATGTCGGGGGGCGGGGGGGAGATTTTTCTCGCATCGATGTCGGGGGCGGGGAAGATTTCTCTCGCATCGATGTCGGGGGCGGGGGCGCCCCCTCTCCCAGTTATGGCGGCGACTCCCAGTTATGGCGGCGAGGGAGATTTATCTCCCAGTTATCCTACGGTTCCCTCGAGCGATACGCTGAGCAGCTTCTGAGCCTCAACGGCAAACTCCATCGGGAGTTTGTTGAGCACGTCCTTGGCATAGCCATTGACAATGAGACCGACGGCCTGCTCTGTGGGAATGCCGCGCTGGTTGCAGTAGAAGAGCTGGTCCTCCGATATCTTCGATGTCGTGGCCTCGTGCTCCACCACAGCCGTGTCGTTGTGTATGTCCATGTAGGGGAAGGTGTGCGCTCCGCAGTCGGAGCCAAGCAGCAGCGAGTCGCACGACGAGTAGTTGCGGGCGTTGTCGGCATTCGATGTGGCACGCACGAGTCCGCGGTAGGAGTTCTGGCTGTGTCCGGCGGAGATGCCCTTGGAGATGATGGTCGACTTGGTGTTCTTGCCCATGTGTATCATCTTCGTTCCGGTGTCGGCCTCCTGATAGTTGTTGGTCACCGCCACGGAGTAGAACTCCGCCTGCGAGCCGTCGCCGCGCAGCACGCATGACGGATATTTCCATGTTATGGCAGAGCCAGTCTCCACCTGCGTCCACGACAACTTTGAGTTGACGCCGCGCAGGTCGCCACGCTTTGTCACGAGGTTCAGCACGCCGCCCTTGCCGTTCTCGTCGCCCGGATACCAATTCTGCACCGTCGAGTACTTCACCTCGGCGTTGTCCTTCACGATAATCTCCACGATGGCGGCATGCAGCTGGTTCTCGTCGCGCATCGGAGCGGTGCATCCCTCGAGGTAAGACACGTAGGCGTCGTCGTCGGCAATGATGAGCGTGCGCTCGAACTGCCCCGTGTTGCGTGCGTTGATGCGGAAGTAGGAACTAAGTTCCATCGGGCAGCGCACACCCTTGGGAATGTAGACGAAGGAACCGTCTGAGAACACCGCACTGTTGAGAGCGGCGAAGAAGTTGTCCTGATAAGGTACCACCGAGCCGAGATACTCGCGCACGAGGTCGGGGTGGTTCTTTATTGCGTCGCCGATGGAGCAGAAGATGATGCCCTTCTCGGCGAGATGCTGCTTGAACGTTGTCTTCACCGACACAGAGTCCATGATGGCGTCGACAGCCACTCCGCTCAGCGCAAGGCGCTCCTCAAGTGGGATGCCGAGCTTGTCGAAGGTCTTCATCAGCTCCGGATCAATCTCCTTCTTCTCGTCGGTCTTTTTCTTGGCGAGCGGATCGGCGTAATAGGATATTGCCTGATAGTCGATTTCGGGCACATGCACGTGTCCCCACGTGGGTTGCTCCAGCTTCTGCCAATGGCGGAACGCCTTGAGGCGGAACTCGAGCATCCAGTCGGGTTCGCCCTTCTTCTGTGAGATGAGCCGCACGATGTCCTCGTTGAGTCCCTTCTCTATGATGTCTGTGTGCACGTCGGTAGTGAAGCCATACTCGTATTTCTGCTCCGCCACCTGGCGCACAAAGGCATTTTTTGTATCTTTATTTTCCATTTTCTTTAATCGATTTCTTAAGCTCTATGGTCTTGTGAGGAGGTGTGCCAAAAAGGAAATCTTTATCGGAAGTTAAAAAAAAGAAGTCAATCCGCTTATGTCGGATGGGAGTTAACCTCCATATAACTCCTTTTAACTTCCTTTTGACACGCCTTCGTTTTAAAATGCAAATTTACGAATAAAGCCGTTATTATCCGAACAATTAACGCTTTTTTTGGCACTATGTGTCAAAAAGAATGTCGCCCCGTATCGACCATACAGGCGAAAGAAACGACCCGCACATCATCGCTGCTCCAGAGAAGCGCGGCGATGATGTACGGGTCGTCTTCGTGTATTTTCTATTACTATGTATTCGTGCAAGCGTAAAGCCTGTTAGAGCGTCTGCTTAACCTCAATCTCCGTGAAGGTCTCAAGCACGTCACCCTGCTGTATGTCGTTGAAGTTGACGAGCGAGATACCGCACTCGAAGTTGGCGGCAACCTCCTTGACGTCATCCTTGTAGCGCTTGAGTGCAGCGATCTCGGCAGTGTGTACGACGATTCCATCTCGGATGACACGAGCCTTGTCGACGCGATGAACCTTGCCTTCTGTGACGTAGCAGCCGGCAACAGTGCCCACCTTCGAGATCTTGTAGACCTCGCGCACCTCTACCTGACCAGTCACAACCTCCTTCTTCACCTTGTCGAGCATACCGATCATGGCAGACTTCACGTCGTCGATGGCGTCGTAGATGACAGAGTAAGTGTTGATCTCCACGCCTTCCTGCTCGGCGAGCTTGCGCGCGGCGGCCGACGGGCGCACCTGGAAGCCGACGATGATGGCATCGGAGGCATCGGCGAGCGTCACATCGCTCTCCGAGATTTGGCCCACAGCCTTGTAGATAACGTCCACCTTGATCTTCTCCGTCGACATCTTGATGAACGAATCGGAGAGAGCCTCGATAGATCCGTCGGTGTCGCCCTTGACGATGATGTTGAGTTCCTTAAATGATCCGAGGGCGATACGGTGGGATATGTCGGAGAGCGTGAGTCGCTTCTGCGTGCGCAAGCCCTGCTCGCGTTGCAGTTGCAGGCGTTTGTTGGCGATGTCGCGCGCCTCCTGCTCCGTCTCGAGCACGTGGAAGGAGTCGCCGGCAGTCGGCGCTCCGTTGAGTCCGAGGATGATGGCAGGCTCTGCAGGACCTGCGCTCTGTATGCGCTGATTGCGCTCGTTGAACATGGCCTTGATGCGTCCCCATGATGTTCCGGCAATTACGTTGTCGCCGACGCGCAACGTACCGTTCGACACGAGCACCGTCGACACGTAGCCACGACCCTTGTCGAGCGACGACTCGATGATGGAGCCCGTAGCCTTACGGTTGGGGTTGGCCTTGAGGTCGAGCATTTCGGCTTCGAGCAGCACCTTCTCGAGCAGGTCGTTCACGCCGATACCCTTCTTTGCACTAATCTCCTGACACTGGTACTTGCCGCCCCACTCCTCCACGAGGAGGTTCATAGCGGCGAGTTCCTCGCGCACGCGGTCGGGGTTGGCGCCCGGCTTGTCTATCTTGTTGATGGCGAACACCATCGGCACGTTGGCAGCCTGAGCATGAGCGATGGCCTCCTTTGTTGTCGGCATGACGGCGTCATCGGCAGCGATAATGATGATGGCGATATCCGTCACCTGTGCACCACGGGCACGCATAGCTGTGAACGCCTCGTGTCCCGGCGTGTCGAGGAACGTAATCTTGCGACCGTCCTCAAGCTGCACATTGTAGGCACCGATGTGCTGTGTGATGCCTCCCGCCTCACCGGCGATGACGTTGGTCTTGCGTATGTAGTCGAGCAGCGACGTCTTACCATGGTCAACGTGGCCCATGACGGTCACAATCGGAGCACGCGGCACGAGATCGTTCTCGTCGTCCTCTGCCTCCGTGATAGCCTCCTGCACCTCTGCGCTGACATATTCGGTCTTGAAGCCGAACTCCTCAGCGACGAGGTTGATAGTCTCTGCATCGAGGCGCTGGTTGATCGACACCATGATGCCCACGCTCATAAGAGTTCCGATGACCTGATTGACGCTGACGTTCATCATTGTGGCAAGCTCGGAAACGGTCACGAACTCCGTCAGCTTCAGGGTCTTGCTTTCCTTCTTCTCCTCGCGGCGCTCCTCGTTGATCTTTTCCTGAGCAGCCTCACGCTTCTCCTTGCGGTACTTTGCACCCTTCTTGTTTTGGTTTTGCTTGTTGGTGAGGCGTGCGAGCGTCTCCTTCACCTGGCGTGCCACGTCCTCCTCGCTCACCTCAGCCGGCTTCTGCTGTCCGCCGCGGTTGCGGTTTTTCTTCTTGTTCTTTCCGCTCTGTCCGGCGTTGCCGTTGTTGTTCTGCTTGCCGCCGCCATTGCCGCCAGGCTGATTGGCTGCAGCGTTGATGTCGACGCGCACCTTATTGATACGCTCACGCTTTTTCTTGTCGCCGCGTTGCTGCTGCGCCTTGTCCTCACGCTCCTTGCGTTTTTCCTCCTTGGATTTCTTTTTCGGGCGCGTGCTTTGGTTGAGCGCGGAAAGGTCTATCTTTCCAAGAACATTCACTTTCGGCGCGTTGAGAATTTTCTTCTCGCTCTTTGTGGTGAAGAGACCGGTGTCCGTCTTGGTGCTCTCGGCAGCGGGATCCGCCGTTTCCGCAGGTTTCGGGGTTTCCGTCTGTGTGCTTACAGCAGGCTTCGTGTCCTGTTTCTTCTCCTGTTTGTGCTCTTTGTTTTGACTCACAGTGTTCTTATTTTGTTTTGTATTGTCCACTCCAGCCTCTGTTGTTTTTTTCTGTGGCGCGTCGATGTCGGCAGCCGGCTTCTGACTTACGGCATCAGTCTTAGTCTGCGACTCCGTATGAGCCTCAGGCTTAGCAGGCTTCTTCCCGGCAGTAGCCTTTCCGATGCTGTCGAGGTCGATTTTGCCCAGCGGCTTATACTGCTGCTGGTTTGACGACGGGAGGAGGCGTTCTCCGCGGTTGTCCTCGACACGTTTCTTTTCTTTCGGCTTCTTCTGCAAGAGTTTCTCGGCTTGAGAACGTACCTCCTTGTCCTGCTGGAAGGCTCCGGCGAGGGCGTCGTACTGGGCGTCGCTAAGCTTGAAGCTCGGCTCTGCCTTCACTTCTCCCAGATCGCTTCTTTTCTCAAGGAACTCCACTGCCGTCTGGAGCCCGATGTTCAACTCTCGTAATGCTTTGTTTAACCTGATGCTCATATTTTGTCGTTTAAAAAAGCAAAAGAGCGAAGGGGTAAAAAAGCAGAGCGTCTGCCTGCCTCTGCCTGCGGTTTGGAGGGCGTGTACCCTTGAGAGGGTGCCGCCTGTAGCCGTCGGGCTACCCGTTTCACGTCTTTTCTTTTTACTTTATGTATTTGTTTTAAATTAATTACTGTTTAGATACTCGCTAAGGGAGTTCCGGAAAAATTCGTGTTTCCGAAGCCCCCTTATGTAAGCAGCCTTTAGTTCTCGAACTCAGCGCGCAGCACCTTGAGCACGTTGTCGACGGTCTCCTCCTCGAGGTCGGCCTTCTCAACGAGCATGTCGCGCGGTGCACCGAGCACGGCCTTTGCCGTGTCGAGTCCGATGCCCTTGATGGCGTCGATGACCCACTGGTCGATTTCGTCGGAGAACTCGTCGAGGTAGATGTCCTCGTCGGCGTCTTCCTCCGAAACTTCACGGAAGACATCAATGGTGTACTCCGTAAGCATTGACGCAAGCTTGATGTTCAATCCGCCACGTCCGATGGCGAGGCTCACTTCCTCCGGCTTGAGGTAGACCTCTGCCTTCTTGTTCTCCTCGTCAATCTTTATGCTCGACACCTTGGCGGGCGAAAGGGCACGCTGAATGAAGAGCTTCGTGTTGGCTGTGTAGTTGATGACGTCGATGTTCTCGTTGCAGAGTTCGCGCACGATGCCATGCACGCGGCTTCCTTTCACGCCGACGCAAGCTCCCACGGGGTCGATACGGTCGTCGAAGCTCTCGACGGCAATCTTTGCGCGTTCGCCCGGCATACGTGCGATGCGGCGGATAGCGATGAGTCCCTCGGCGATTTCGGGCACCTCAGCCTCAAGCAGTCGCTGGAGGAACATAGGGCTTGTGCGCGAGAGGATTATCTTCGGGTTGTTGTTTTCGTTGTCAACGCGCTCTATGACGGCGCGTATTGTCTCGCCCTTGCGATAGACATCGGCAGGAATCTGCTCTGCCTTGGGGAGGATGAGCTCGTTGTTCTCGTCGTCAACGACGAGCACCTCGCGCTTCCACACCTGGTAGACCTCGGCGGCGATTACCTGTCCAACGCGATCCTTATATTTGTTGTAGAGCGAGTCGTGCTCGAGCTCAAGGATTTTGGAGGCGAGAGTCTGTCGGAGGTTGAGGATAGCGCGGCGTCCGAACTTGGCGAAGTCGACGCGCTCAGAGACGTCCTCGCCCACTTCGTAGTCGGGTTCTATCTTGCGTGCCTCGGTGAGCGACACTTGCTTGTTCTCGTCTTCCACCTCTCCGTCTGCCACCACCACGCGGTTGCGGTAGATCTCGAAGTCGCCCTTGTCGGGATTGACGATTACGTCGAAGTTCTCGTCACTGCCGAATATCTTTGCGAGGACGTTGCGGAAGCTCTCTTCCAGCACGCTCACCAATGTGGTGCGGTCGATGTTCTTCGTCTCCTTGAATTCCTTGAAGGAGTCGAACATGCTCACCACGTCGTCTTTTTTCACTGCTGCCATAGCTTATTTGAAATTTATTAAGTATTTTGTATATTTCACTTTGTCCATCTGGAAGGTCTTGTCCACGTCAACGAGCTGCGGGCGCTTTTTGCCTTCCACTTTCTGTTTTTCCTGCACCGTCACGGTGAAGTCATTGCCGTCGACATCCTTGAGCGTACCCTTATACTTCTTGCCGTCGGCGTCGAGCACTTCCACTTCCTTGCCGACGAAGCAGTGGTACTGCTGCGGCACCTTGAAGGGTTGTCCGAGTCCGGCAGAACCGACCTCAAGCTCGTAGTCTTCTTCGTCGCGGCTGAGGCGTTCTTCGATGTAACGGCTCAGCTCCACGCAGTCTTCTATCCACACGCCGTCGGCGTGGTCGATTTCTACTACGATGCGGTCGTCGGGGCTTATTTCGATGTCGACGAGGAAGTACTCCTTGCCGTCGAGCCACTCTTCAACGATGTTTCTTACGGTGTCTTTGTTTATCATATATTCCTTTTATAAATAAAAATGAGGAGCTCTCTCGGAGCCCCTCATTCCACTGAACGATGCAAAGTTACTAATTTTCTGCCATGCAAGCAAATATTTTGTACTTTTTCTATTGCGTTTCTGCCACTCTTTGGCTCCGCAGCCGCGGAACGATAGGCGAAGAGCCTATCAGCGCCCGATCCATGCCTCCGGATTGAGCTTCGCCGTGTTCTTGCGCAACTGGAACTGTAGTATGTTGTCGGAGGCGACTGCTCCGAGCACCTGGCGCGTCGACACCTTCTGTCCCCTATGTACGCTGACGGAGCGCAGATTGCAATAGACGGAGATGTAGACGCCATGGCGCACCATGACAATCATCTGTCCGCCGTAGCCGAACACGGCGCTCACCTCTCCGTCGTATATGGCGCGCGCCTGACATCCGGCAGAGCCCATGATGTTGATGCCCTTGTTGTCGAGCGTAACGCCCTTGAGTCCCTCCACGGAGTTCTGTCCGTAGTGGCTCACGACGCGGTAGGAGCCGGTGATAGGCATGGGCAGGCGTCCTCGATTGGCCTCGAAGCCGCCCGACATCATGCGGTCGACCGACGACATGGAGGCCGATTCTTCCACGCTCTTCTTTGCTACAGCCAGCTCCTTCGTGGAGCGTTGCTCGTCGGCTTTTGCCTTGCGCTCGGCAGCCTCGCGCTGCGCTTCTGCCTCGCGGGCGAGTTGCTCGGCGCGTGCCTTCTGCTCGGCGTCGGCCTGCCGGGCCTGCGCTTTGGCGCGTTCCTCTGCCTCACGTGCCTCACGCACGCGGCGCTCGTTCTCCAAGCGCGCGCGCTCAGCCTCTGCCTTCTTGCGGGCAAGTTCCTCCTCGCGGCGCTTCCTTGCAGCAGCCTCAGCAGCAGCCTTGCGTTTTGCCTCCTCTGCGGCGCGCACGCGCGCCTTCTCCACTTCGATGGCTATGAGGCGGTCGATCTGCGCGTTGACGGCTGCGGCGTCCTTACGCTGCTGCGCAATCACCTTCTCGATGGTCTTCTGCTGCTTCTGCAACGTGTTGACCACGCCTTGCTGTTCTTGCTGTTTGTCCTCAAGAGCCTTGCGCTCGCGCTCGCCCTTGTTGAGCATGGTGTTCTTCTGTCCGCGCACATGTTGCAGCTGCGCATGTTTGTCATCGACCTGCTGCTGCTTCGCTTTCACCATCTCGCCCTGCGCCTTCTGCCAGGAGGCATACTCGCGCACGAAGCGCAGACGACGGTACATCTGCGCGAAGTTCTTAGCTGAGAAGATGAACATGAGGCGGTCTTGCAGTGTGTGGCGGCGCGTCATGTAGCGCATCGACTTCACGTATTTCGCCTTGCGCTCCCGCAGTTGCTGCTGCAGGGTGGCGAGTTGCGCCTTGAGCAAGCTGATGTTGCCGTCGATGTGGGTGATGTCGCGATGTATGCCGTCGATGTTCTGCTGGTGGCGGTCGATCTCGCTGTTTATCACGAGCAGGTCGCCGAGGCGTTTTCTCACGTCGGCCATGTTTGCCTTGAGTGCAGCCTCCTGCTTCTTTATCTCCTTCTGTATGCCGGAGCGTTTGTTTTGCAAGCCGCGTATCTCCTCCGTCGTGTACTTCGCGACAGAGTTTTTTCTGGAGGCAGCCTTGCCGCCTTTCTTGGAAGTCTTCTTCTGTGCGGACTTTGCCGACGACTTCGAGCCGTTCTTTTTACGCTGCGTCGCCGTAGAGGCTTTCTTTGCCGTGGCTGTCTTGCGGCTCTGCTGCGTGTCGGCAGGAGTTGACAAGGCAGGCGCTGCGACGGCGAGTGCGGCGGCGAGCATTATGTATGATAGTTTCTTCATTCTTCAACTATTGCAATGATGTAAGTTTGGCGAGCAAGTCCTCCACTTCTATCTTGCGGTACTTCGACGACACTTCGGTCTTCGTGTCCCAGTCGGCTGACGTCTTCGGAGTGGAGAGCTTGAGAGTGACCTGTGCCGACTGCTGGCGTCCGCCGTAGCCCGTGTTGAATCCGAACTGCTGCTGCGTCGGGAATTTCTTTGAGCCTACTGCCGTGAAGGCGCTGTACGTCCAGAACACTGACGACGAGCCGTGGCTCTGACTGCTGTAGGTGATGTCGGCGCGCGTGATGTCGGCTGTGGTGCGGTCGACGCTCCAGCGATAGTTGATGTTGCCGGCATCAAACGTGACGGGCACTACGCTGCCCTCGGCGGCAAGATTGGCGCTGAACTTGCGGAGGTCGCCCTCCTTCACGTCCTGCGTGCCGGGCAGCATGAGCTGATTCCAGAAGAGTGCCTGGAGGCTATAGAAAGATATGCCGTTGCTGGAGAGGAACGCCACGTCGGAATAGGAAGCCTGTGTGTACTCCTTGTGGTAGCGGTCGACGAGCAGCACATGGTCGGGAGTGAAGTCGATGCGCGCCACTTCCGTGCGGATAAACGGAATGAGAAGCTGCAGGCGTATGCACTCGTCCTTGCGCATACTGAGCTTGGCGGGACACGATATTTTCTTTCCGCCCATCTGGAGCGTAAAGTCTACGTCGGCGAGAATGTTGGCGGCGTACACCTTGTTGTCGGCTATGCGCTGCACGAACTTCAGGCTCTGCTTAGCGTCGGTCGACTGTGCCACTGACGTTTTGGCAACGTTGAGCGACGAGCCCGACGTGGCTGCTTTCTGGCTCGCGCATCCCGTGGCAAGAGACACGGCGAGAGCTATGGGGACATATTTTAGGATTTTCTTCATTTGTGTATGTGTATGTTTGTTCTTAACTGAATGGAGGTATAAAAAATCTGATTGCAGAAGAAGAAGAAAAGGTAATGGCTTTAACTTCTTAACTCCTTAACTTCTTAACTCCTTTAACTTCTTAACTCCTTAACTCCTTAACTCCTTAACTTCTTAACTTCTTAACTTCTTAACTTCTTAACTCCTTTAACTTCTTAACTCCTTTAACTTCTTAACTTCTTCAACTCCTTAACTTCTTAACTTCTAAAAAGCTCTTTATTTGAGCTTCTTCGTCTTAATCTTCCTGCCGAGCGTCTTGCTGTCGCCTCCGGAGTCGATAGCTTTCTGCCACATGCCCACGGCGCCGTCGGCGTCGCCCGAGAGCAGATAGATGTCGCCGGCATGTTCATAGACCACAGCTCCGGGCCCGTTGGGGCTGGTCTCGTTGGAGATGGCAAGGTCGATGTAGGCCTTCGCCTCGTCGTAGCGCTTTTGCAGGAAGAGAATCCAGGCGTAGGTGTCGAGGTAGGTGGCGTTGGTGGGGTCGGCCTTGATGGTCTTGAGGCTCATCTCCGCCGCGCGGTCGAGGTCGCGGTTCTGCTGCGAGAGATAGTAGGCGAAGTTGTTGAGCACGCCGTTGTCGTCGGGCTTGTACTTGAGCGACTTGTCGAAGGCAGCGAAGGCTTCGTCGGAAAGTCCGAGGTTGTAGCAGATGTCGCCCATGAGGCCGTAGAGGTCGGACACGAGGCCGTGGTCGCTGTCGGCGGTCACCTCCCCCGCGCCGCGCCTCAGCGCGTCGAGGGCCTTGACGTTGTCGTCCTTCTGCATGAGGGCGAGTCCGAGGCAGTAGTAGAAGGTGATTTCCTCCGGGTTGTATTGCGTGCCCGCCGTAGCAACGGCAATCATGTCGTCCCACTTGTCTTCCGACCAAACCGTTTGCAGCACGTTGAGACGCGCCTGCACGTTGTCGGGTTCGAAGGAGAGCGTGTGTCCGTAGGCAGCCACGACGGAGTCGGAAGGCATGTTCTTGAGTTTCATGTACATCGCCTTCAGATTGGAGATGTCGGCATTGCGCGGCGAGGCAGCCATGGTGCGGTCGAAGAGTTGCAGCACGGGCACGGAGTCGCCGTGGTTTTCCTGTTCGCTCTCGCGTATGGCCTGCTGCAGCATCGTTATCTTTGTCTTTGGGTCGGTGTGGGAGCTGAAGAGGATGTCGTCGCGCAGTTTAATGGCTGCCGCGCTGTCGCCCGCATTGCGGTAGTAGTCGTAGAGCGAGTTGAGGGCAAACTCGTTCTGGCTGTCGTCGGCGAGGGCGTCATTGAAGAGCTTGTAGGCTTCCTTCTGGCGCTCATGGCGCATGAGCCAGTTGCCGAGCATCACCTTGTAGGAAGGCTCGTGCGGATGGCTGTCGCAGAGCTGCTTGAGCATACGGTAGGCATTCTTGCTGTCGCCGCGCTGCTCGTAGATGTTCATGCGCATCAGCGTCAGCTCGTCGCTGGGACCGTCGGCCTGCTCCATGCGCTCTATGGTGGAGAGCATCTTGGCGTAGTCTTTCTTTACGCCGTAGAGGCGCACGAGGAGGTCGAGCACGTCGGAGCGGTCGTGATGGTGGGTGTAGAGCTGCTCGTAGGCAGCGATGGCGCGGTCGTACTCGCGCTGCTGTATGTAGGTTTCGGCCACGTTCTCCTGATAGGTATCGTTCGACGGCTGCAACGTGGCGGCACGCCTCATCTCCTCTATGGCGAGAGAGTCGGCGCCCGTGGCGGCATGGCCAAGCGACTGCAGATAGTACACCTCGGCGGCGTCGGGCTGCAGGGCGCGACATGTGTCGAGCAGGAGCAGCGCCGTTGAGTCGGCGCCTTCTGCGCTTTTGCTGGCGGCGTAGAGGAAGAGGCGGTCGAAGAGTGGCGTCTCGGCGAGCAGCGAATCGGGCGAAATGGACATGGTGTCGCTGTTCACCTTCATCGCGGGACGCGACGCCTCCCCGCTGCCGGCTGCTATGACGAGCAGCGGAAGGGCGAGGACAAGGAGAAGGATTGATTTCTTCATTTGTGTTTGCTTTTGTTCACGTTGTCACTTCACTCCCGTGTGGCCGTATCCGCCTTCGCCGCGCTCTGTCTGGTCGAGTTCCGCAACGAGCTCGAACTCGCCTTGCTCGTGGCGTGCGATGACCATCTGTGCGATGCGCTCGCCTGCCTCTATGACGAATGGCTCCGTGGAGAGATTGACGAGAAGCACGCCGAGCTCGCCGCGGTAGTCGGCGTCGATGGTGCCGGGGGAGTTGAGCACGGTGATGCCGTGCTTGAGGGCGAGGCCTGAGCGCGGACGCACCTGGGCTTCGTAGCCCTCTGGGAGGGCGATGCGGAGGCCGGTAGGGATGATGCGGCGCTCCATGGGGCGGAGCGTTATCGGCTCATTGATGTTGGCGCGGAGGTCCATTCCGGCGCTAAGGGGTGTGGCGTAGGCGGGGAGTTGCTGCGAACCGCAGTTTACTATCTTTATCTTTACCATTGGTGTATAAGTTTTTTTGTCAGTTGACGAGTGGACAAGTGGACAAGTTGACAAGCTGATTGCTCTGTTGACTGAGCTGATTGCTCTGTTGACTGAGCTGATTGCTCTGTTGACTCTGTTATTATGTTACTCGCTTTTATTTGTCATATCACGATTCAAATTGCAAAGTTAGGCAAAATAATTGGTACGTGGCTGTTCATCTTTGCTAAATTCTCATAACGGAGATTGGGGAATGGGGATTAAAACGGAATTCATCCGACATTTCAAGTGACGTTACGTGTGTCATTCGCTTGCGGCAATAATGAACACAAGCAATAACTGGGAGAGGGGGCGCCCTCGCCCCCGACATGAGGATGTATCCCCCCAAAAAGACATAATTTCAATTTTATTCGTGGCGGAGGCCGGAGACCTCCGCTACAGCCATTATTAGTAGCAGTCGGTTGCTGCGGAGGCCGGAGACCTCCGCTACGGATATTCCCGATTTTGACACACACTCTTTGTCGGGGGTGTTACTCTTTGTCGGGGGTGTTACTTTTGTCGGGGGCTGTTCCCTTTATCGGGGGCTGTTCCCTTTATCGGGGGCTGTTCCCTTTATCGGGGGCGAGGGCGCCCCCTCTCCCAGTTATATTTAGGGGATATCACTCCAAAAATCGGATAAAGCAAATATTGTCTTGAGAGTAAAAAAGTGTTACAAATGTTTTTGGCGTTTTAGCGCTTGGGATGATGGAAACAATGCGCTCGGAGCTTTACGGGAGAGGAAAATTCCATGCGAAATGAAGGTTGGACAGAAGAAATTCGGCGCTTTACGCCTCTTTTTCATGCTTTTTCAGCTGCAAAAGAGGCGGTTTGCCATAGCTAATGGGGCGCTTTAGTGTCCTTAATGGGGCGCTTTAGCTTCTCTAAAGTGGCGCTTTAACGGCGGCGAACATTGCACACGCGGCGACAGATTACGCCAAACGACTAAGGCTCAGCCTTTTGCCGCTGCACGCTCAAAACTACGGAATTTCGCACCAAACGTCTTCTGACGCAGCCAACAGGCAGTTTTGGAGCACATGAAAGGCAAATATAATACAAGAACAAAACGGGAAAGTTCAGTCAAAAAACTTGTCAGTTCGGAATAATAATGATAATTTTGTATTGCATAAAACTCAATACTTCATGATGAACTGGCAACAACTCATATCCAACAAGCGCCTCGGTCAGGAGACACGCCATACACAACGCCACGACGACCGCTCGGAGTTTAAGCGCGACTACGACCGCCTGATTTTCTCCGCCCCCTTCCGCCGTATGCAAAACAAGACCCAGGTGTTCCCGCTTCCGGGCAGCATCTTCGTACACAACCGCCTGACCCACTCGCTTGAAGTGGCGAGCGTCGGCATGTCGCTCGGCAACGACGTGGCACGCGAGCTGTGCGTAAAGCATCCAGAGCTGGCGGGCACGCTCTTCGAGGAGATTGGTACCATCGTGAGTGCGGCGTGCCTCGCCCACGACATGGGCAACCCGCCCTTCGGACATTCCGGCGAGAAGGCCATACAGGCGTTCTTCCGCGAGGGCAAGGGAATGGAACTGCGCGAGAAGGTACGACCTGAGATGTGGGACGACCTCACGCATTTCGAGGGCAATGCCAACGCCTTCCGGCTCCTCGCCCACCGCTTCCACGGACGCCGCGAGGGCGGCTTCGTGATGACCTACTCCACGCTGGCGTCCATCGTGAAGTATCCCCATTCAAGCTCGCTTGCAGGGAAGAAGGGAAAGTTTGGCTTCTTCTGCTTCGAGGAGCCTTACTTCCGCCGCATTGCCGACGACCTCGGCATGACGCGCCTTTCCGCCGACGGCGAACCGCTGCGCTACGCGCGCCATCCGCTCGTCTACCTCGTGGAGGCTGCCGATGACATCTGCTACGAGATTATGGACATTGAGGATGCCCACAAACTGCGCATCCTCTCGTTTGACGAAACCATGGAGCTGCTGCTCGGATTCTTCGACGCGACGACACGCGAACGCATCCTCGGACGTATCGACGACGAGGGCATCACGGACAACAACGAGAAGGTGGTGTACCTGCGGGCGTGTGTCATCGGATGTCTTGAGCACGAGTGCGCCCGCGCGTTCGTGGAGCACGAGGCGGAGATACTCGGCGGCACGTTCGAGGGCACGCTCATAGGGAGCGTCGACAAGGACGTGCGCGACGCCTATCGCCGCTGCTCCGACCTCAGCGTAAGACGCATCTACAACTCGAAGCCCGTGCTCGACGTGGAGCTGTCGGGCTACAAAATCATGGAGACGCTCATGGACGCTCTGACGGAGGCTGCCGTCAGCCCCGACAAGTTCCATTCGGAGCAACTGCGCAAGCGCTTCAGCAACCAATACGACATCAACAGCGACGACTTCGAGACGCGCCTAATGGCGGTCATCGACTTCATATCGGGCATGACGGACGTCTTCGCCCTCGACATCTACCAGAAAATCCAGGGCATATCGCTGCCTATTGTCTAATAGCCTTCTTTGTATATCACCTTGTTGGCGCCACTCGTTATCTTCAGCGCCTCGGGATGCTCCTTAATGAAGGAGTCGATGTGGCGCACGCGCTTGCTCTCGAGTATCTCGTCGACGGCGATGAGAATACCCGTCTCCTCGACGTCGCCGAAGCCGTAGTTGATGGCGGTGCCAAAGAGCTTCATGGTCGGCGAGAGCGACATGTAGGCGTTGACGAGGGGCGGGATGTTGTAGCCGAGGGCGCGTATCTCGCGGTTGAGAATGAGATAGTCCTTGCGGAAGTCGTCCTCGCAGAAGAGTTTGGCAAGCTCCGCTTCCGGCGTCTCTATCTTCAGCGGACGCAAGGGGACAATAAGATTCTCCTTGTCGTCGAAATGCTTCTTGAGAAAATAGAGTATCATGTCGCGTCCGCGACGTATGTAGGAGGGGTACATCGTCATCTTCCCGAAGAAATACTTCACATTGGGCTGTATGACTGTGAGTGCGCCGAGTCCGTCCCAGAGATTGTCGAGGGCGAAGAGGCTCTTCGCTCCGCGGCGCGTGCTTTGGTACTCGAGCGTCACGAAGGAGCGTCCAAGCTCCACGGTGTAGGGCATGTACTCCTTGAGGAACTTCTCGGAGAAATGGAACATGTGGCTCGTGGCGAGCTTCGGCTGCCCATTCGCGTCAAGCTCCCAATCGGAACCCATAAGATAGCGATAGCCGCCGATGATTTCCTCCGCCTCCGGATTCCACACGATGAGCTGCTTGTAGCAATTGGCGCACGTGTCAAACTCGTCGATGTCCATCGACTTGCCCGTGCCGCCGCCTGCCTCGCGGAAGGCTATCTCGCGCAGGCGCCCTATCTCGCGCATCACATTGGGCGCCTCGTGCGCCGTGATGACGTAAATCTCGTTGTGGCTCTTGTTGGTCATGCGGAGCTGGCGCTCGGGCGTCAGCTCGCTTTTGAGCAGTTCCTTGCTGACTGGTTCTATTATTGGCTCTTCCATTTTGTCTACTTCAAAAACCTCTCTATTAAGTTTTAGCTTTTCTTACTTATCTTCTTTTCCCATTTCCTCGGGCAGCTTGTACACCTTGTCTTCCACCCATTCCGCCCACTCGGCAGCCGTGCGGCTCTTGTCGAACGTCTGCCAGGGAATAGGTTTGCCGATGTATATGCGGAAGTGCTTGCCCACATTACGGTACATCTCGTCGACGAGGAAAATCATGGCGAGATTGAACGGCAGGAAGCGGTCGCTGAAGTGCGCCACGCGATAGAAGCGCTCCGAATTGCGCCCGCTGAAATATATGGGCACCACGTCGCGCCCACACTCCACGCTCTTCTTGATGAACGTCTTCTTCCACGGAATGTCGTGGATGCTGCCGTCCTTGCGCTTGCGGCTGTTTAGACCGGCAGGGAACATGAGCATGTGGTTGTCGCTCTTGAAGCCAGCCTCCACCATGCGCGGAAAATCGCGCCCGTTGCGCCCCGTCTTGTTGATGCCTATGCACACGGGAGCGAGCCCGGGGAGATTCATCAGCAGGTCGTTGACGAGATAGCGGAAGCGACCGTCGTAGTGGCGGCCGATGATGGAGCCGAGCGCCACGCCGTCCTGCCCGCCGAGGGGATGATTGGAGACGAACGTGTAGAGCTTGCCGTCGTCCTTCGGAGGCAGATTCTCACGCCCTATTATCTCTATGTCCATCTTCAGATAGCGCACGGTCGACTCCAGCCATTCCACGCCGAACTCGTCGCGGTGCTCCCAGATGAAAGCGTTCACCTGGTCCTGATGGATGATGCGCTTCAGCCATCTTACAAGCAGCCCCGGCACGAAACGCGCCTTGCCGCCCATCTTGCTGCGCAGGATGCGGTCGATGTCGATTGTATGTTCTGTTATTTCGCTCATTTCTAACCTGAAAAACTTAGGTTTCACCATTAAGGTTGTGCAAAAATAACATAACTTTTTCAGATACGCACAATTTTAGCTTAAGAAATATGCCATTTAAGCAAAATTGATACACAAACGTAAATCCATATGGGGATTTTTGTGTAACTTTACACCCAAATACGCACATATAATGTATAACGACAATAACGACCAACCAACAATAGCCGCAACCTATCACGTCCCCGTACTGCTGCACGAGAGCATCGACGGACTCAACATCAAGCCCGGAGGCATATACGTTGACGTGACGTTTGGCGGAGGCGGACACTCAAGGGAAATAATCTCACGCCTCTCCGGCGGCGCCCATCTCTACAGCTTCGACCAGGACGCCGACGCCGAGCGCAACATACCCGACGCGGGCGACAACTTCACGTTCGTCAGGAGCAACTTCCGCTATCTCAAAAACTGGATGCGCTACTACGGCGTCGACCATATCGACGGACTCCTCGCCGACCTCGGCGTCTCGTCACATCACTTCGACGACGCCGAACGGGGATTTTCCTTCCGCTTCGACGCACCGCTCGACATGCGCATGAACAAACGAGCCGGACGCACAGCCGCCGAAATCGTCAACACCTACGACGAGCAACGGCTCGCCGACATCTTCTACATCTACGGCGAGATGAAAAACTCCAGGCGCATCGCTGCCGCCGTCGCCAAGGCACGCCAGACTGCCGAGATAAAGACCACGAAGGATTTCCTCGCAGCCGTCGAACCGCTTTTCCGACGCGAACGCGAAAAGAAGGACATGGCAAGACTCTTCCAGGCGCTGCGCATCGAGGTCAACCACGAGATGGACGCCCTGCGCGAGATGCTGCTCGCTGCCACTGAGCTGCTCGCTCCTGGCGGACGCCTCTCCGTCATCACCTACCACTCGCTTGAGGACCGCATGGTGAAGAACGTTATGAAAACGGGCAACGCCGAGGGACGCGTCGAGCAGGACTTCTTCGGACGCGTCAACACTCCTTTCCGACTCGTCAACAACAAGGTCATACTGCCCTCCGACGAAGAACTCGAGCGCAACCCGCGAAGCCGGAGCGCCAAACTAAGAATCGCAGAAAAGAAACAACACGAATGAAAGACAAAAACAACCCCACACCGGACGACACCGCGACGCCCGACGACGACGCCATCAACTCCCTGCGCACCATCATCCGACAACGCGCCACGGAAGACGAACTGCCGCTCTCGAAGAACGTCACGCTGAAGAAAATCCTCGGCGGCGACATCCTCAACACGCAGTTCATACGCAAGCAGATATGGGTCATCATGCTCATCGCGGTGTTCATCATCATATACATCTCCAACCGCTACAAATGCCAGCAGGACCTCATACGCATCGACAAGCTCTCACGAGAGCTGAAGGACGCAAAGTACCGCGCCCTCTCAAGCAGCAGCGACCTCACACAGCAGACACGAGAGAGCAAGGTGCTCGAAAAACTGAAGGGCGACAAGGACAGCGTGCTCAAAATTGCCACACAGCCGCCCTACATCATTAACGTTCCTAACACAGAAGACCAATGAGCAAGTTCGACAGCAAGAAAGTAATGCCGCGCTATAGCTTCCTCGCCATCATCATGACGCTGGTGGCTGTAACCGTGCTCTGCAAGACGATGTACATCATGACTGCCAAGCGCGACTTCTGGATGCAGGTGGCCGACCGCGTGAAGGTGGACAGCCTCAAAACAATGCCTATCAGAGGCAACATCCTCAGCTGCGACGGACAGCTCATGGCGTCGTCGCTTCCGCAATACAACATCTTCATCGACTTCGTGGCTCTGAAGGAGGCGAAGAACGACACGCTCTTCACGGAGAAACTCGACTCCATCTGCCGCGGACTCAACGCCATCTTCCCCGAACGCTCGGCGTCTGACTTCCGCGAAAACCTCATGGAGGGCTTCAAGGAAAACAAACGCCACTGGCCCATCTGGAGCAAGCGCATCAACTACAGCACCTTCGCGGAGGTGAAGAAACTGCCGGTGTTCAACCTCGGCAAGAACAAGAGCGGATTCCACTGGGACGAGCACAACGCACGCAAGCAGTCGTACGGCTCGCTCGCCGAGCGCACCATCGGCAAGATGTTCGGCGCAAAGGACACGGCGCAATGCGGACTTGAACTGTCGTACGACTCGCTCCTGCGAGGACAGACGGGCATACGCCACCGACGCAAGGTGCTCAACCGCTACCTCGACATAACCGACACGCCGCCCGTCAACGGCTCCGACATCGTAACGACTATCGACGTCTCCATGCAGGACCTCGCCGAACGCTCGCTGCTCAACGAACTCTACAAAATCAACGCCAACGTCGGGGTGGCGATTGTAATGGAGGTGAAAACGGGCGACATCAAGGCCATCGTCAACATGACGAAATGCGCCGACGGAAACTATCACGAGATTAAGAACCATGCCGTCAGCGACCTACTGGAGCCCGGCTCCGTGTTCAAGACGGCGAGCATCATGGTGGCGCTGGAGGATGGCGTCGTCGACACTACCTACCGCGTGGAAACTGCGGGAGGCGTATGGCCGATGTACGGCAGGGAGATGAAGGACCACAACTGGAGGCGAGGAGGCTACGGAATGTTGACGCTGCCGCAGACGCTAATGGTTAGCTCCAACATCGGCGTCAGCCGCATCATTGACGACCACTACCACAACACGCCGGAGAAATTCGTGGAGGGCATCTACCGCCTCGGACTCGCCGACAACCTCCACATCCCACTCATGGGCGCAAGTCCGGCACGCATACGTATGCCTAAGAAGGACAAGAGCGGCAAGCAATATCTCAACTGGAGCAAGACCACACTGCCGTGGATGAGCATCGGCTACGAAACGCAGGTGCCGCCAATCTCCACGCTCACCTTCTACAACGCCATAGCCAACGGCGGCAAGATGATGCAGCCGCGCTTCGTGAAGGAGGTGAGAAAGGACGGCGTGACAGTCGAGGAATTCCCACCCGTCGTGCTGCGCGAACGCATCGCAAAGGAGTCGACAATAAAGAAAATCACGACCATTCTCGAACACGTCGTCAGCCAAGGACTCGGAAAGAAGGCTGGCTCGCCGTCGTTCCTCGTGGCTGGAAAGACGGGCACGGCGCAGATTTCAAAGGGTGCGGCGGGCTATAAGAACGGACAGACCAACTATCTGCTCTCCTTCGCCGGATTCTTCCCTGCCTACGAGCCACGCTACAGCTGCATAGTCTGCATACAGAAGTCGGGCTTGCCCGCGTCGGGAGGAGGCATGAGCGGAGTGGTATTCCACGACATCGCCGAGGGTATCATGGCGCAGAGCCTGAAACTGGAGGCGGCTGACGCACGCGACGCCAGCTCCATACTCATCCCGCAAGTGAAAAGCGGCAACATCCTCGCCGCCGACTACGTGCTGACGCATCTCGGATTTCAGCCGCGCACCGACTGGGACGGATCCTACGCCAACGGCAACCCCATCTGGGGACGAGCCGACGAGAAAGGCGGAACGACCATCGAACTGATACGGCAGGCCGACGGCGACGCACATACCATGCCCGACGTGCATGGCATGGGAGCACGCGACGCCGTCTACATCATAGAGAGCCGCGGACTGAAGACGAAGATAAGCGGACGAGGAAAGGTGACGGAGCAGAGCATCGGCGCCGGAACTCCCGTCAGGAAGGGCATGACATGCTCGCTTAAGCTCAACTAAAGAAATACAGCAAGAATACATCAATAGAACAGCAAGAAAATAATCTAAAAGATATGAAACTCAAGGAATTGCTTAAAGACATCACCACTATCGCCGTCAAGGGCGACGACAATGTGGAAATTACCGGAGTAAACATCGACTCCCGCCGCATAAAGGAGGGACATCTCTTCGTGGCAATGAAGGGCACGCAGGTGGACGGCCACAAATTCATCCCGAAAGCCGTGGAGCTGGGCGCAAAGGCCGTGCTCTGCGAGGATATGCCGGAGACTACGGCGGAGGGCGTATGCTACGTGCAGGTGGAGTCAACGGAGGATGTCGTCGGCACTGTGGCTACGACTTTCCATGGCAATCCGTCGACAAAACTGAAGCTCGTCGGCGTAACTGGCACTAACGGCAAAACGACTATCGCCACCTTATTATATAATATGTTTACGAAGATGGGCCACAAGTGTGGACTGCTGTCGACGGTCTGCAACTACATCGTCGACGAGGCCATACCTGCCGACCACACCACGCCCGACCCCATAGAGCTTAACGAACTGCTCGCGCGTATGGTGGACGCAGGATGCGAATACGCCTTCATGGAGTGCTCATCGCACGCCATAGCACAGAAGCGCATCGGAGGACTCACCTTCGCCGGGGGCATCTTCACTAATCTCACACGCGACCATCTCGACTACCACAAGACGTTCGAGAACTACCGCAACGCGAAGAAGGCTTTCTTCGACATGCTGCCGAAGGGCGCTTTCGCCATCACCAATGCCGACGACAAGAACGGCATGATTATGGTGCAGAACACGAAGGCTACCGTGAAGACTTATTCCACACGCTCCGTGGCTGACTTCAAGGCACGCATCATCGAATGTCATTTCGAGGGCATGTATCTCGACATCGACGGACATGAGGTGGGCGTGCAGTTCATCGGAAAGTTCAACGTGAGCAATCTGCTCGCTGTCTACGGCGCTGCCGTCATGCTGGGTGCCGACAAGGAAAAGGTGCTCGTGACGATGAGCACGCTACACAGCGTTTGCGGACGCCTCGAACCTATACATGCACCGGAAGGCTTCACAGCCGTCGTCGACTACGCACACACGCCCGACGCCCTCGAAAACGTGCTCAACGCCATACATGAAGTGCTCGACGGCAAGGGGCACGTCATCACCGTCTGCGGAGCAGGAGGCAACCGCGACAAAGGCAAACGCCCACTCATGGCGCAGGAGGCTGTGAAGCAGAGCGACCGCGTAATCATCACAAGCGACAATCCGCGCTTCGAGGAGCCACAGGACATCATCAACGACATGCTCGCCGGACTCAATCAGCAGCAGATGAAGAAGGTGCTCACAATCGTCAACCGCAAGGAAGCCATACGTACAGCCTGCATGATGGCGAAGAAGGGCGACGTGGTGCTCATCGCCGGAAAGGGACACGAGAACTATCAGGAGATAAAGGGCGTCAAGCACCACTTCGACGACCACGAAGTAGTCAGAGAGTGTTTTTAAATTTGGAATTCGTAACTCGTAATTCATAACTCGTAATTCGTAATTCGTAACTCGTAATTCGTAACTCGTAATTCGTAATTCGTAACTCGTAACTCGTAACTCGTAACTCGTAACTCGTAATTCGTAACTCGTAATTCAAAATGTTATACTATCTTTTCCGCTTCCTTGAACAATACGGCATAAGCGGATCACACATGTGGGGATACATCTCCTTCCGCTCGCTTCTGGCACTGATTCTCTCGCTCATCATCTCGGCATGGTTCGGCGAGAAGTTCATCAAGTTTCTCAAAAGCAAGCAAATCACCGAGACGCAGCGCGACGCAAGCATCGACCCGTTCGGAGTAAAGAAAATCGGCGTGCCGTCGATGGGCGGCATCATCATCATCGTTTCCATCCTCGTCCCCGTCCTCTTGCTCGGCCGACTGCGCAACATCTACCTCATACTCATGATTGTCACGACGGTATGGCTCGGCTTCTTGGGAGGCATGGACGACTTCATCAAAATCTTCCGGCACGACAAGGAGGGACTGAAAGGACGCTACAAAATCGTAGGACAGGTGGGCATCGGACTCATCGTCGGACTCGTACTCTGGGCTTCGCCCGACGTGAAGATGAACGAGAATCTCGTCTACGAGAAGCAAGGACATGAACTTGTCGTCAAGCATCAAACGGAGGCACACAAGTCGCTCAAGACCACCATACCATTCGTAAAGAGCCACAACCTCGACTATTCCCGACTGACGAACGTCTTCGGCGAACACCGAGTGGCTGCCGGATGGATTCTCTTCGTCATCATGACCATCTTCGTCGTCACGGCTGTCAGCAACGGAGCCAACCTCAACGATGGCATGGACGGCATGTGTGCGGGCAACTCTGCCATTATAGGCGTGGCTCTCGGCATACTCGCCTACGTCAGCTCACACATTGAATATGCCAGCTATCTCAACATCATGTACATCCCTGACTCGCAGGAACTCGTGGTGTTCCTCTGCGCGTTCGTAGGTGCACTCATCGGCTTCCTGTGGTACAACGCATATCCTGCACAGGTGTTCATGGGCGACACTGGCTCGCTCACCATCGGCGGCATCATCGCCGTCACAGCCATCATCATACACAAGGAGCTGATGCTGCCAATCCTCTGCGGCATTTTCTTCGTAGAGAGCCTCAGCGTTATAGTGCAGGTCTACTACTACAAACTGGGTAAGCGCCATGGCAGGAAGCAGCGCATATTCAAGCGCACACCGATACATGACAACTTCCGCACACAGCAGTCGCAGCTTGACCCCGACTGCCACTATCTCATCACGAAGCCGAAAGGCGCCATTCATGAATCAAAGATAACCATACGGTTCTGGATAACTACAATTATCCTCGCCGCACTAACAATAATCACCCTAAAAATAAGATAAAGGAAAAGGTTCAAAAAGACCTGGAAAGGCTCAAGAACAAAAAAGGCAAAGAAAGCCCCCAAAAAATAAAAGCAATGAAAAAAATAGTAATTCTTGGCGCAGGCGAAAGCGGCGCAGGCGCAGCTGTTTTGGCAAAGAAAGAAGGCTTCGACGTGTTCGTTAGCGACATGTCGGCCATTAAGGACAAATACAAGAAACTGCTCGACGACCACGGCATTGAGTGGGAGGAAAAGCACCACACTGAGGAGAAAATCCTCGCTGCCGACGAAATCATAAAAAGCCCGGGCATCCCGAAAGAGGCGCCAATGGTGAGAAAAGCCGTGGAGAAGGGCATACACATCATCAGCGAGATTGAGTTTGCAGGACGCTACACACACTCAAAGATGATCTGCATCACTGGCTCAAACGGCAAGACCACCACCACATCGCTCATCTACCATATCTTCAAGACTGCTGGATACGATGCCGGACTCGCCGGCAACATTGGACGCTCACTGGCATTGCAGGTGGCAGAGGATCCACACGAGTACTACATCATCGAACTTAGTTCTTTCCAGCTCGACAACATGTACGACTTCCATGCCAACATCGCCATCCTGCTCAACATCACGCCCGACCATCTCGACCGCTACGACTACTGCATGCAAAACTACGTGGACGCCAAGATGCGCATCATACAGAACCAGACCGACAAGGACTCTTTCATCTACTGGAATGACGATCCTGTCATCAAGCGCGAACTTGAGAAGTATGACATAAAGGCCATACAGTATCCCTTCTCCGAACTTAAAGAGAAAGGCTCCATCGGATACATCGAGGAGGGTGAGTACACGATAGAAAAGCCGACTCCGTTCAACATGGAGCAGGAGGAGCTGTCGCTTACAGGTAAGCACAACATCTACAACTCTCTCGCAGCCGGCATCGCCGGCAACATCACAGGCATCAAGAAAGACGTGATAAGACAGAGCCTAAGCGACTTCCCCGGCGTTGAACACCGACTGGAGAAGGTGTGCAAGGTCGGAGGCGTGCAGTATGTAAACGACTCCAAGGCTACCAACGTGGACGCCTGCTGGTACGCACTGGAGAGCATGCGCACACCTACCATACTCATACTCGGAGGCAAGGACAAAGGCAACGACTACAACGAGATACTTCCGCTCGTGAAGCAGAAGTGTAAAGCACTCGTGTTCCTCGGTGCAGACAACGCAAAGCTCCATGACTTCTTCGACAAAACAGGCATCACCATTCGCGACACTCACTCCATGAAGGACTGCGTGGCAGCCTGTTACGAACTGGCTCAGCCTGGCGACACCGTGCTGCTCAGCCCGTGCTGCGCAAGCTTCGACCTCTTCAAGAACATGGAGGACCGCGGCGACCAGTTCAAGGCTTTGGTGAGAAACCTCTAACTCTCCCCACAATGATAAACAAGACTTTAGGCAACATCTTCAAGGGCGACAAGGTGATATGGATGGTGTTCTTCTTCCTCTGCCTCATCAGCGTCATTGAAGTTTACTCGGCGTCGTCGCAGCTCACCTACAAAGCGGGAAGCTACACGGCGCCCGTGCTGAAGCACATCGGACTGCTCATGCTGGGCATCGCCGCAATGGTCATCACGCTCAACATAAAGTGCAAGTACTTCAAGATGGCCACGCCGTTCATGCTTCTCCTTTCCATCGGCACCTTGATATGGGTGTACGTCGCGGGCGCCTCCACCAACGGAGCACAACGCTGGATCAACATCTTCGGCATACAGTTTCAGCCCTCGGAGATAGCAAAGGGTACCATGGTGCTCGCCACGGCGCAAATCCTCAGCGCACTGCAAACGGAGGACGGGGCGGACAAAATGGCGTTCAAGTATATCCTGACGGTATGCGTATGCGTCGTGCCGCTCATCATGCTCGAGAACCTCTCGACGGCATTGCTCCTGTGCATCGTCATCTTCATGATGATGCTACTCGGGCGTGTGCCTATGCGACAACTCGGAAAGCTCCTCGGCTCGGCGGTGCTCACGGTGGCTATCGTCGTGGGCGCTGTCATGGCAATCGGCAAGGACAACACGACGAAGCCGGAGAGCCAAAGTCTTACCGAACAGACGCAGACTGCCGACAAGCAGGAAGAAAAGGGAATGTTCGGGAAGGTGTTCCACCGCTTCGACACGTGGAAGGCACGCATCGACAACTTCCTCGTCCACAAGGATGTCACGCCGAAGGACATCGACCTCGACAAGGATGCGCAAGTGGCTCACGCCAACATCGCCATCGCCTCGTCGAACATCACTGGCAAGGGACCCGGCAACTCGGAGGAGCGCGACTTCGTTTCGCAGGCGTTCAGCGACTTTATCTATGCCATAATCATTGAGGAAATGGGAATACTCGGAGCAGCCGGCGTCGCCATGCTCTACATCATCCTGCTCTTCCGCACCGGACAGATAGCAAACAGATGCGAAAACAACTTCCCTGCATTCCTCGCCATGGGACTGGCATTGCTGCTCGTCACACAGGCGCTTTTCAACATGTGTGTGGCTGTGGGTATCGTACCCGTTACCGGACAACCGCTGCCGCTCATCAGCAAGGGCGGCACATCGACATTTATCAACTGTATCTACATAGGAGTAATTCTAAGCATCAGCCGCTCCGCACAACGGCAACAGGAAATGGTTGCCGCGCCAGCCGATAAAGACAGCAGCGCAGAAGCCAATCCCGACGGCAATGCCAACACCATTGCAGGAGGCACAAAGAACGGCAATGAGGACACGAAAGCGCCCGACAACCAACAGCAATAGCACGAAACCGGACATTTGAGAGAAATTCTCGCCTGACCGCAACGAAACGAAACAACATTAATATAATAAAAAAAGCACAATAATTAGCATTGTCAGAAAAAATGATTAATTTTGTGGTTTGAAAGAAAAGTGAGCAAATGGAAAAAGAAATAAGAGTCATTGTCAGTGGCGGAGGCACAGGCGGGCATATATTCCCGGCTGTATCAATAGCCAACGCCATCAAGTCCAAACGCCCCGATGCCAAGATTCTCTTCGTCGGAGCTCTCGGCAGAATGGAGATGCAGCGCGTTCCCGACGCCGGCTACAAAATAATCGGCCTGCCCGTAAGGGGATTCAAGCGCCCGCTTTGGTCGCTTGCCAACATAGGAGTGGCACTCGACTTCCTTAAAAGCAAGCGCATGGTGCGCAAGATCATCCGCGACTTCAATCCCGACGTGGCTGTCGGCGTGGGAGGATACGCAAGTGCTGCCACTCTCGACGCGGCAAGCGCCATGGGCATTCCTACGCTCATTCAGGAACAGAACTCTTATGCCGGTGTCACCAACAAGCATCTCGCTGCCAAAGCATGCAAGATTTGCGTCGCCTACGACGGCATGGAACGTTTCTTCCCGAAAGACAAAATCATAAAGACGGGCAACCCCGTCCGCCAAAGTCTTCTTGAAACGCCAATCTCCCACGAGGACGCCATCAAGAGTTTCGGACTCGATCCTGCCAAGAAGACCATACTGCTTGTCGGTGGAAGCCTCGGCGCTCGCACCATAAACGAAAGCGTGCTCCAGCATCTCGACATCGTTGAGAAGAGCGGAGTGCAGTTCATTTGGCAGACAGGCAAGTACTATAGCGCTGCCGTTGCCGAGCAACTCAAGAACCATCATCCGCTACCTATGCTGAAAGTGATGGACTTCATCAGCGACATGGGTGCCGCCTACAAGGCCGCCGACCTCGTCATCAGTCGCGCCGGAGCCGGCTCAATCAGCGAGTTCTGCCTCATCGGCAAGCCCGTAATCCTCGTTCCGTCGCCCAACGTGGCTGAAGACCACCAGACAAAGAACGCGCTCGCTCTCGTCGACAAGAGTGCCGCCCTCTACGTGAAGGACGCAGAGGCTGCCGACTCCCTCCTGCAACTCGCCGTTGACACCGTCGGCGACGATGAACAATTGGCTCAGCTGGCTGAGAATATCAAAAAACTCGGAAAGCACAACTCTGCCGACATCATAGCCGACGAAGTGCTGAAACTTGCCGAGAAGAAATAGAAAAAACAAACGAAAATGGAACTCAAAGATATTAAAGCAGTATACTTCGTGGGCGCAGGCGGCATCGGCATGAGCGCCATCGCCCGCTACTTCATACGCAAAGGCGTCGTGGTGGCAGGCTACGACCGCACACCCTCCGACCTCACACACCAACTTGAGCGCGAGGGAATGCTCATACACTATGAAGAGAACATCGACGAAATTCCCCATGCTTGCCGCGACCCGAAGTCGTGTCTCGTAGTGTACACACCGGCAATACCTGCCGAACACAAGGAACTCGTGTTCTTCCGCGAAGGCGGCTTCACGATAGAGAAGCGCGCTCAGGTGCTCGGCACACTGACACGCACCCATAAAGGACTCTGCGTAGCGGGCACCCACGGCAAGACTACAACGTCTACAATGTGCGCCCACATCATGCACCAAAGCCACATCGACTGCAACGCGTTCCTCGGAGGCATCTCAAAGAACTACGGAACCAACTATATTCTCTCCGACCAAAGCGACTTTGTCGTTATCGAAGCAGACGAGTTCGACCGCTCCTTCCATTGGTTGCGCCCATGGATGAGCGTCATCACTGCCACCGACCCCGATCATCTCGACATCTACGGCACCAAGGAGGCTTATCTCGAAAGCTTCCGCCATTACACCACTCTCATACAACCGGGCGGCGCACTCATCATCCATCGCGACCTGGAGATGAAGCAGGACGTGCAGGAAGGTGTCAAGGTGTACGATTACAGCCGCGACAAGGGCGATTTCCATGCAGAGAACATACGCATCGACAACGGCACCATCACCTTCGACTTCGTGTCGCCCATCGAGTCGGTGAAGAACATTGAGCTCGGACAGCCGGTGCCTATCAACATCGAGAACGGCGTGGCAGCCATGGCAATGGCACAACTGTCGGGATGCACTGCCGAAGAACTGAAGTACGGCATGAAGACATATAAAGGAGTCGACCGCCGCTTCGACTTCAAGATAAACGACAAACACCACGTGCTGCTGTCCGACTATGCCCACCACCCAAAGGAGATATTCCAAAGTGCGAAGAGCATTCGCGAGCTATACAAGGGACGCCACATCACGGCAATATTCCAGCCGCATCTCTACACTCGTACCCGCGACTTCTACAAGGAGTTCGCCGACGCTCTTAGCCAACTCGACGAGGTGATCCTCACCGAAATATATCCGGCACGCGAGAAACCCATCGAAGGCGTTACGTCGAAACTCATCTACGACAATCTCCGACCCGGCATTGAGAAAAGCATCATACGCAAGGACGACGTGCTCGACCTCGTGAAGAGCCGCGACTTCGATGTGCTCGTCATCCTCGGAGCTGGCGACCTCGACAACTATGTGCCACAGATAACGAAAATAATAGGAAACAAGAAGTGAAACCATCCTGGAGCAAAATCCTGTTCATCGCAAGTGACGTGACAATCGGCATCTACCTGCTGTTTGCCTTCTCCTCCTTCGACAGCAAGGGCGGAAACAAGACGACATGCAACAAGGTAAACATCGAGATTGCCGACAACGCTACGAGCGGATTTATCGACACGAAGATCATACAGGACCGACTCCGCAAGAGCGGCCTCTACCCGATAGGGATGCGCATGAGCGACATCAACACGCGCCGCATCGAGGAGACGCTCCGCAAAAGTCCGTTCGTCAAGACAGCAGAGTGCTACAAGACGGAGGGCGGACACGTCTACGTGAGCGTCACGCAGCGTATGCCAGTCATAAGAATCAAAGCCGACAACGGCGACGACTACTATGTTGACGACAACGACTGCGTGATGCCCACAACAAAATACACCAGCGATCTCATCATCGCCACTGGCAACATCGACCGCTGGTATGCCACACGCTTCATCTCGCCTCTCGGCAAGACGATTATGGCCAACGACATGTGGAAGAACCTCATTGAGCAAATCAATGTTCTGCCTAATCACGGCATAGAAATCGTGCCGCGCGTCGGCGACCACATAGTGCACATCGGACGACTGCCCGACGGCAAGGGACGCATAGATCACCTCGCCGCCATCAGCGAGTTTATGAAGCGCAAGATGACACGCCTTGAGAAGTTCTACCGCTATGGACTCTCACAAGTGGGATGGAACAAGTACTCCTACATCGACATTGAGTTCGACAACCAAATCATCTGTCGCAAACGCCACGATGCCACGATGCCAACAGCCACAACGCCAGAGGAGTCTGCCGCCACTACCCAACCACAAACGCAGGACGAAGCCAACGAGCAGACGGAAAACCACAACACTGATAACGCAACGTCATCTGCCGCCAACACTCCACAAAAGAGCGAAAGCAACACTCCTCCCAAGCCTGAAAATAAGCCAAAGAAGACAGAAAGCGATCAGAAAGTGGCTGAAAACAAACAAAAGAAGACTGTCACATCCACCAAGAAGAGCGAAGTTTCCACAAAGGAGAATGGGAAATCATCGAAAAAGAACGACAATTCTTCCAAGAAGGAAAGGAATTCCACAAAGAGAAGCGAAGCTTCCACAAAGAAGAAATCAAGTAACCCAAGATAATAACATAACAACAATATACTAACGTATGGCAAAGGATTTTATAGTAGCTATTGAGCTCGGGTCATCAAAATTGACCGGCATGGCCGGCAAAAAGAACCCCGACGGCAGCATTTCCATTCTTGCTGTCGCTAAAGAAGACTCCGCCTCTTACATACGCAAAGGTGTAGTCTACAAGATAGACCGTACAGCTCAAGGACTGAACAATATAATAACAAAACTCAAAAACACTCTCCAGACTGACATTACGCAGGTGTACGTAGGCATCGGCGGACAAAGCATACGCAGCGAAAAGAACCTCATCATGAAGGATCTGCCTGCCGACACTATCGTCTCACAAGAGATGGTGAACGAACTTATGGACGCCAACCGCAACATGGTCTACTCCGACTATGAAATCCAAGATGCCATTACTGAAGAGTATAAGGTGGATGCTCTCTACCAGACCGACCCTATCGGTATTCAGGCTCTGCATCTTGAGGGCAACTTCCTCAACATCCTCTGGCGCCGTTCGTTCTATCGCAACCTCAACAAGAGTCTCGACAACGCCGGCATACCAGTGGCAGAGATGTATCTCGCGCCGCTCGCCATGGCAGACAATGTGCTGACAGAGGCAGAGAAGCGCGCAGGATGCGTGCTCGTTGACCTCGGTGCAGAAACAACAACCGTGCAGGTTTACTACCGCGACAAACTGCGCAGCATCGCCGTACTGCCACTCGGAAGCGCCAACATCACGAAAGACCTTGAGTCATTGCAGATGGACGAGAAGGAAGCGGAGACGATGAAGCTCAAGTATGCCGTTGCCGTCAGCGACGACAACAACGGCCAGGAACCTAAGAAATACGCCATCGACTCCACACGCAGCATCGACAGCGACCTCTTCGACGAGGTCGTGGAGGCACGCACTCTGGAAATTGTGGAGAACGTGAAGAGCCTCATCCCCGTCGAGTTCACCGACAAGCTGCCGGGCGGCATAGTACTCACCGGCGGCGGAAGCAACATGCGCAACACCGACCGCGTGTTCCGTGATACCATCGGATGCGAGAAGGTGCGCATAGCAAAATCTGTCACATTCAACATCAACACGCGCGACTCCATCAGCGGCATAGCCAACGACGGCACGATGAACACCATCCTCAGCCTCATCGCCAGGGGCGACATGAACTGCGCGGGACGCGAATACGGCGACAACCTCTTCGACAACGAGCACGTCGACGCCTACAATTCCAACACCATAACGCTGACCACCGACCCCACGACAGCCAGCCAGACACGGGAAGCCGAGGAATCTGTGCGCCATCGTGAGCCGGAACAGGAGCCGAAGAAGGCGGAGGAACCGAAGGAAGAGCCAAAGGAAGAGAAGCCGCACGAGTCGGCAATGGGACGCATATTCAAGTCCCTCAAAAAATTCGGGCGTTCACTCGTGGAGCCCGAAATCAATGAATAACGACTAAATGACCATCACCATGCCAGACATCAACAATAATACAATGGTGGACTTCGGTGCACCTGAGAAAGAGAACACCATAATAAAAGTAATCGGTGTAGGCGGCGGCGGCGGCAACGCCGTCAACCATATGTACCGCGAAGGCATCCATGACGTGTCGTTCGTGCTCTGCAACACCGACAACCAAGCACTCAATGACTCTCCCGTACCCGTGCTTCTGCAACTCGGCACCGAGGGTCTCGGAGCCGGCAACAAGCCTGCCAAGGCACGCAAGGCTGCCGAGGAGAGCATCGACGCCATCACCAATATGCTCAGCGACGGCACCAAGATGACGTTCATCACCGCTGGAATGGGCGGCGGAACGGGCACGGGAGCGGCTCCCGTCATCGCCCGAGTGTCGAAGGAACTCGGCATACTTACCGTCGGCATCGTCACCATCCCGTTTCGCTTCGAGGGCAAGCGCAAGATCGACCAGGCTCTCGACGGCGTTGAGGAAATGGCAAAGCACGTCGATGCGCTGCTCGTCATCAACAACGAACGCCTGCGCAAGATATATCCCGACCTCACTGTGCTCGACGCCTTCGGCAAGGCAGACGACACTCTTTCCGTTGCCGCCAAGTCAATAGCGGAAATCATCACCAACCACGGACTCATCAATCTCGACTTCAACGACGTGAAGACAGTGTTGAAAGACGGCGGTGTAGCCATCATGTCTACCGGATACGGTGAGGGTGAAGGTCGCGTGAAGCAGGCCATCAGCGACGCTCTCAACTCGCCCCTGCTCAACGACAACGACGTGTTCAACGCCAAGAAGATTCTTCTCAGCATCAATTTCAGCAAGGACAGCAACAAGGAGTCGCCAAATGCCGGCGGACTGATGATGGAGGAGATGAACGAGGTGAACGACTTCATGGAGCAGTTTGGCTCCGACTTCGAAATAAAATGGGGTATCGGTCTCGACCCCGACCTTGGCAACAAGGTGAAAGTGACGATTCTCGCCACGGGCTTCGGCATGAGCAACATCGACGGTATGGACGGCCACATCAAGAAGCAAACTCAGGAAGAGATAGAACGCAAGACTGAGCAGGAGGAGAAAAACGGCAACCGCCGTCTGCGCTTCTACAAGGAGGAAGAGGGCGACAACAAGACGAAGCGCCGTCCGCACATCTTCAAGTTCCGCCCTGAAGACCTCGACAACGAGGAGGTGATACTCACCGTAGAGAACACTCCTACCTACAAGCGTACTCTCCAGCAGCTCAACGAACTGCGCCGTCGCCTCAGCGACGAGCGCGAGGCTGTGAAACAAAAGACAGAGGACGAGTCGGTGCACGGCACCATCTCCTTCTCATAACCAATAATACAACTAAAAAGCATAAAGAAAATGGCTCTCTTTGAACAAATCAGTGAAGACATCAAGGCTGCAATGAAGGCACGCGACAGAGTGCGCCTCGACACATTGCGCAACATCAAGAAAGTATTCCTGGAAGCAAAGACAGCGCCGGGTGCCAACGACACTCTCGACGATGCCGACGCTATGAAAATCCTGCAGAAGCTTGCCAAGCAGGGACATGAGACGGCACAGACTTACATCGACAATGGCCGTCAGGACCTTGCCGACGAGGAGCTTGCCCAGGCTAAGGTGATTGAGGAATACCTCCCGCGCCCACTTACGGAAGCGGAGATTGAGGAAGCCGTGAAGGCTGTCATCGCCGAGACTGGTGCACAGGGCATGAAAGACATGGGTCGCGTCATGGGCGTTGCCTCCAAGCAAATGGCTGGCAAGGCAGACGGCAGAGCAATCTCTGCTGTTGTGAAGCGCCTGCTCGCATAAGGAGCGGCGGACTCCCGTCCGCCTACCGTGTATCTATAAGCATAAAAGGAGTTGCTCAATCAGATTGAGCAACTCCTTTTTAATATAAGTATGTGTTCAGAATCATCTTCATATATGGGGAGGCAATCTGTAGGAGTGTATGGCATCCTTGCCCTACCCACTCTGCCATACAGTTCTGCCCATTTAGTGGAGAGTGTGTCAAAACAATAAGCCGAGCGCAGCCAACATTGCTTGCCTTTTGACAACACTCTCATATTTATTTTTATTTGGTTTGTCGGGGGCGAGGGCGCCCCCTCTCCCAGTTATCAATGTCAGTCATTTGCTCTACCAACTGAGCTATGGCACCATCAAAAAAAATAAA
>ERZ808270.119-NODE-119-length-48252-cov-3.908438_pt1 | contig 48252 bp, 34 predicted proteins | sample MGYA00521082_ERZ808270 | MGnify/ENA primary metagenome ERZ808270 (study PRJEB31516, sample SAMN03275594) | gut metagenome | biome: mammalia-associated habitat; material: feces | host: Papio cynocephalus | place: Kenya | collected 2012-07-27 ... | reverse complement strand
CGTCACAGAGACTGTTCCGCCCGAAACCACCTCTGAGACACCGGCGGAAACATCACTCACCACAACAGTTACAACAACTACCACTGCCGCTCCGGCATCCAGCGACACGACCACCTCGACCACAAAGGCGGCGCCGGTGTCCTCGATCCTCTACGGAGACACCAGCATGGACGGCAGAGTGGATATCACAGACGCAGTGCTGCTGAATAAGGCGGTCGCCGGCGCAGTAGAACTGGACACAAACGCACGCCAGAACGGCGACTGCAAACAGGACGGCGAACTGACGCTGGAAGACGCAGTGACACTGCTGCAGTTCCTGGTTCACGTCATCAGCAGTCTGCCGCAGTAAAAAATCTGTTCCGTATCTAACCCAATCCCAAAACAGCGCCGTTTCCGGAAAATCCGCCGGGAACGGCGTTTTTCTGTGATGCCGTTTGCAAGATTTCCCCTTTCTCTGCATAGAATAGGATTGTATCCCTATGGCAACACAGAACGGAGGTTATTTTATGTGCGGAATCACCGGCATGATACATCTGGAACAAGACCTGCGGCAGCAGGAGGCGCTGCTGCGCAAAATGCAGGAGACCCTGCGCCGCCGTGGCCCGGATCAGGAGGGCATTTTTCTCTCGCCACGCTGTGCCATGGCGCACACACGCCTGGCGGTCATTGACGTGAAAAAGGGCAGACAGCCCATGGAGATCACCGCCGGCGGCGAGACCTATACCATCGTCTACAACGGCGAGCTTTACAACACGCCGGAACTGCGCACACAACTGGAACAGGAGGGCGTAGTTTTTCAGACACACTGCGACACTGAGGTCGTTCTCCAGTCCTACGCCCACTGGGGACCACGCTGTGTGGAACAGTGCAACGGCATCTTCGCCTTTGCCGTCTGGGAACACACCGCCCAGCGGCTCTTTCTGGCACGTGACCGCATCGGCGTAAAGCCTCTGTTTTATGCGGAGATTCCCGGCGGTCTGGTGTTTGGCTCAGAGATCAAGGCACTGCTTCAGCACCCGGATGTTCCCCACGAGATCGACCAAAACGGCGTGGCAGACCTGCTGCTGCTGGGACCTGGACGCACACCGGGCTACGGCGTGTTCCGAACGATACGGGAAGTCAAGCCGGCGCACTGCGGCTACTATATGCAGGGCAGTCTCCACCTGCATCCTTACTGGGAACTCCATGCGGCAGTCCACACCGACAGCTTTGCCGAAACTGCCGCTCACGTCCGGGAACTGCTCACCGACGCTGTCCGGCGGCAGCTGGTGTCTGACGTTCCCATCGGCACATTTTTATCCGGCGGTCTGGATTCCAGCCTGCTCTCTTCCCTGTCCAGCCAGGTTCTCCGGGAACGTGGGGAAACGCTCCACACCTTTTCCGTGGACTACCGGGACAACGACCGCTATTTCCAGAAGAGCCATTTCCAGCCCACCAGCGACCCTGCCTATATCCGTGCCATGAAGCGCTATCTGGGCTGTCAACATCACTGGACGGTGCTGGATACGCCGGCGCTGGCAGAGGCGCTTTATGCCGCCGTGGATGCCAGAGACCTGCCGGGCATGGTGGACGTGGACAGTTCCCTGCTGCTGTTCTGCGGCGAGATCCGAAAAGAAGTCACCGTGGCGCTTTCCGGCGAATGCGCTGACGAACTGTTCGGCGGCTATCCCTGGTACCGGGATGCGGATGTGCGCCGGGTCAACGGTTTCCCCTGGGCGCAGAGTACCGCCTATCGGGAAAAGTTCCTCCGTCCGGAACTGGCGGAAAAGATCGACGCCCAGGCGTATGTCCAGGATGCCTATGAACGCACCATCCGTGCCGCAGAAAAGCTGCCGGAGGATTCGCCGCTGGAATCCCGGATGCGGGAAATGATGAAACTAAATCTGGACTGGTTCATGCAGACGCTGCTGGATCGGAAGGACCGGATGAGTATGTACAATTCCCTGGAGGTGCGTGTGCCGTTCTGCGACTACCGCATTGCCGAATATCTGTACAACGTACCATGGGAGTACAAGGACTGGAACGGCTATGAAAAGGGACTGTTGCGAACGGCGATGCAGGATGTGCTGCCGCCGGAGGTGCTGTGGCGCAAAAAAAGCCCCTACCCCAAAACCCACAACCCCAGCTATCTCCAGGCGGTGTCCGAAATGCTGCGAAAGGTGCTGGATGCTCCGGATGCCCCGGTATTGCAGATCGTCCGCCGGGAAATGCTGGAACAGCTATTGGACAGCGAAGAGTCCGTGCAGTGGTACGGTCAGCTCATGACCCGGCCGCAGATCATGGCGTACTTCGTGCAGATGGACTACTGGATGCGGAAATACCAGGTGAAGGTCGTTTTCTAAGGCAATACCGCACAAACCACAAAGAGCCGCAGGCTTGCTTTTTACAGCAGTGCCTGCGGCTCTTTTGTTATGATTGATTTATTCTGCTTGTTCCGGATTCTGCATCAGCATGGGACGGTTGAGGATCTGCATGAACTCTTCCCCGGTGATGGTTTCGTGTTCGTACAGATACTTGGCGATCTCATGCAGCTTCGGCATATGCTCCTGGAGCATTTCGATTGCACGGCGATACTGTTCGCCGATGATCTCTGTGACCTTTTTGTCGATCTTGGTCTGGGTCTCCATGGAACAGGTCAGGCTGGCGTCGCCGCCCAGATACTGGCTCTGCACCGTCTCCATTGCCACCATGCCGAATTCATCGCTCATACCGTAGCGGCTTACCATCGAGCGTGCCAGCTTGGTGGCCTGCTCGATGTCATTGGATGCGCCGGTGGTGATCTCGTGGAAGATTAGTTCCTCTGCGGCACGTCCGCCGGTCAGCGTGGCGATCTTGTTTACCATTTCGGTCTTGGTCATAAGGTAATGCTCGCCCTCATCCACCTGCATGGTGTATCCCAGCGCCCCGGAGGTACGGGGAATAATGGTTATTTTCTGCACCGGCGCAGACTGGGACTGGAGCGCAGCCACCAGTGCGTGACCGACCTCGTGATACGACACGATAAGCTTTTCCTTGTTGGAAAGCACCCGGTTCTTCTTCTGATAGCCGGCGATGACCACTTCTACGCTCTCCATCAGATCTTCCTGTGTCGCACAGGAGCGCCCCATGCGGACAGCACGCAGTGCCGCCTCGTTGATGATGTTCGCCAGTTCCGCACCGGATGCGCCGGCAGCAGTCCGGGCAATGGCGGAAAAGTCCACATTTCCGGCAAGCTTGATCTTCTGGGCGTGTACCTTCAGAATGTCGATACGTCCCTGGAGGTCGGGCAGTTCTACCGGAATGCGCCGGTCGAAACGTCCCGGACGGAGCAGCGCCGGGTCAAGGGATTCCGGACGGTTGGTGGCTGCCAGAATGACAACGCCCTTCGAACCGTCAAAGCCGTCCATCTCGGTCAGCAGCTGGTTCAGCGTCTGTTCCCGCTCGTCGTTGCCGCCGCCGTACTGTCCGCCGTCACGCTTTTTACCGATGGTGTCGATCTCGTCGATAAAGACGATACACGGGGCTTTTTCGTTTGCCTGCTTGAACAGGTCACGCACCTTTGCAGCGCCCATGCCCACGAACATCTCCACAAATTCCGAACCGGAAATGGAGAAGAACGGTACGTTCGCCTCGCCAGCAACTGCCTTTGCCAGCAGCGTTTTACCGGTTCCGGGAGGTCCTACCAGCAGTGCGCCCTTGGGCATGGATGCGCCGATCTCTTTGTAACGCTCCGGCTTGTGGAGATAATCCACAATCTCCGCCAGCAGTTCCTTTGCCTCTTCCTCGCCGGCAACGTCCTTGAACTTGATGCCGGTGGTGGACTTCACATAGACCTTGGCGTTGCTCTTTCCCATGCCGAACATCATCGAGCCGTCGCCGCCGCCCATGCGCTGCGCCATCTTCTTGTTAAAGAAATGGAACACCAGCAGCATCAGCGCAATGGGCAAGACGTAGCTAATTAAAATGTACAGCAGCGGACTGGTTCCGCTGTCGATCTGGGACTCAAACTTTGCGCCGGAGTTATACAGGCGCTGGATCAGATCCGGGTCGTCCAGCCGTCCAGTCTGGTACACCTGCTTTTCGCTCTTATCCGTAAAGGTGATCTGGTTGCTTTCGATGGTAACTGAACCGATCTCATTGTTCTCTGTCATGCTGATAAAGGTCTCATAGCCGACTTCCTTGACACGACCCTTGAACAGGTTCGGGAACACGAACGCCTGCAGCAGCAGAAAAACGCACAGGGCAATGATCCAGTATGAGATCCACGATTTTTTTGGTTTTTGCGGTTCTTCCATTGATACATTCTCCTCTCTCTGTACCGCAGTGAAACACATTTTCCTGCGGCGGGGATATTTTCAAAAGCGGAACGGTGATTCCGTTGTTCTAGGGCAATACCGCACAAAGCTTGTGCGTAAGATGCGCAGCTGGATTTTTCGGCAGATTGCATAGAAATTCCGCAGGCATACTGTCGTATGGCAAGGGATTTCTGGGCAATATGACGGAAAATCAGCAAGCAGATTGCGTGCAAAGCCACCAGGCGGGCTTTGTGCGGTATTGCCCTATATCTTACTATAGCTTTTTGTAAAATAAAAGCGCACTTTGTGATAGTTTTATGAGAATTGCCGAAAGGTCTCTAAAAGATATTTTCCGCAAACACCAGCACCTGATAGTTTGTGCCGTAGCTGTCCGTCAGCACAAATGAACGCTCAGCCCGGCTCAGCAGCGGATCTTTCGCTGCCGCAAGCACCTGGTATTCCTCGGTATCCAGCAGCAGGAAGTAGTCCTCCTGTCCCGGCTGGTCATCATACCAGGCAGCTGCGGTCTGATAGACGGCTTTCTGCACGCCGTCCTCATCCACATTGACGTTGCGCACCTTCAGCTTGTCGCCGGAGATCACCGTCATGGCGTTGGCGTGCCAGAATGTGGCATACCCATAGGTCAGCCCCTGCTCTTCCAGCATATTGGTCAGCTGGTACTGCACGTTGACCTCTGCCGCATTGGTGGGCAGCAGCAGGATGTTCCAGGCGCTCAGCAGGCAGAAACACGCCACCGGCACACAGAGCAGTCCTGCCACACGCTGCATGGCGGTCCGCTTGGTGATCGCCCAGCGGAGAAATACCAGAGACACGATGGACGCTGTGCAGACAATGGGACTGAGCCGCCAGTTTGCTACAGAAAGTGCGCCGCAGAGATACCCCACCAGAATCAGCCCGGTGACCGTCCAGTGCGCCCAGAGCAGAATGCGCATCTGTCTGCCGGACTGCCCCTTGTACTTGGGATAGCAGCAGGTCGCCGCAACCGGCAGCACCGCCAGGATCAGCGCCGTGCCGATACGGATCAGATTCATGACGCTCTCGCCAGACATCAGCTTTTCGCCGGGAATATCTTCCAGCCCCAGCAGCGTCAGCCACGCCAGCGGCAGTTTCTGCAAATGCTCTGTCCAGGTGCTTTGGGCAGTCCAGTTGGAATAGGCATCCGCATAAGCCCCGGTGACGCCGTTTGCCCAGATGTTCCCCAGTTCCATGCCGCAGACAACTGCGATTCCCAGAGAGAGCAGCAACAGCAGCGCACGGGTGTTCTTCCAGTGGAGCAGCGGCGTTTTCCGATCCAGCAGCCGTTCCAGAAACAGCCCTGCCAGAATGGGTAGTGCAAAGATCGTCACAGCGGTGACCTGGTCGGTGCAGCAAAGCACGAAAAACAGGATCAACGCAATAAATGTCAGAACGGAATGCACCCGTATTTTCCGGGTCTCCTGATGCACCGCCACCAGATTTTGCAGCCGGAACAGCAGCGCCAGTCCGCAGAACAGGAACAGGATGCCCAAACTATAATAGATGGTATGTCCCCAGAAGATCTCCCGGAGCTTTTTGCTGGCGCTGAGAATCATGAGGAAAATCGCCGCTGTGGTACAGATCCAGCGATAGTCCCAGTGCATTTCCCGGAGCATCCAGCAAAGCGCAGCCGTGAGCAGCAGGAAAAAGAGCAGCATCCCCAGCATATGGGTCGTCATGGACAGCCCGAAAAAGGGCAGAAACAGCAGCATCAGCAGGCTGCCGCCAAAGGGCAGCAGGCAGGCGTAGGAAAATTCTGGGCTGATAAGCTTTCCGCTGTCGAAGGTCGCCTTTGCCCAGTAGATCGTGTCCGTACAGTCGGCGTGGAACTCGCCCTTTGCCGGACAGATGATGTAATACGCCACCAGTCCCAGCGCCGCCACCAGCAGCACCGGCGGAAATACCATGCAAAAGCTCTCCCAGATCAGCTTTCCCAACTGTTTTCCGGGAACGCTCTCCGGCACCGGCTCAGCGGCAATGGCTGCCGGCTCCAGATCAGACGGTTTCAGCCCGTCCGGTTCGGTCGGCTCGTCCGGCGGCAGAACTGCATCCGGATTGGAAACGGCTATGGGCGCATCCGGTGTATCCGTATTCTCCGCCGGGCTTGTCTCCGGAACAGCGTCCTGCTCCGGCACAGTCTCCCACGGATGTTCTTGTTCGGTCATAGATCGCTCCTTTTCTCAGACAGAGGCAGTTCCGGTGAGTACTTCTGCCGGATAGTTCAGCTGTTCCGGTGTCCACGCCGCCATAATGGGCTGATACTCCCGTGCCATTGCCTTTGCACCCTCCAGGTCATGGGCGAGGTAGTTGCCGCACTCCTGGCGCTTGCCGCCGGGAATCTCTCCGGTGAAGTCCAGCACATACTGAAGTGTCTCCTGCACCAGGCGAATGGCATCTGCACCGGAAACGGTATCCCGGGTAAGAAAATAGAACCCGGTGCGGCAGCCCATGGGTCCCACATAGACCACACCGTCCGACAGCGGCGTATTGCGCACATAGGTGGCAAAGAGGTGTTCGAAGGTGTGCAGGGCGTTGTCCTCCAGATAGTCGCCTGCCGGATTGTTGGGCAGTTTCATGCGCATATCATAGGTCACAACATCCCCGTCCACACGGGAAATGTACATACCGGGTTTCAGATAATCATGATTGATGGTAAAGCTTGTGATCTGTTTCATTGCAGTAACCTCCAGGGTCGTGATTCCGCACAGCACCGTGCGGTTTTTGGTTTCTTTCATTATAGCAAAATCGGGGCGATATTGTCAAGGAATCTTTGTAAATCAAATGCAAAAAACCGGGCTGCACGGGCAGTCCGGTTTTGCAAAGTTGCCTTAAAAAATCAGTGGTTCATGGTTATTCTGTACTCGGCAGCGAGGTGATAATATGCACCAAAAACTGCATCAGTACAATTGCATCATTTGCACCGATCTCATCATCTCCATTGCAGTCTGCATTTTTCTGTGCCGTACTGTCCAGTGAAACAGCGCCGGCACAAGCCTTGTTCAGCAGAACCGCATCTGCGATATCGACTCTGCCGTCCTGGTTGACATCACCGATCAGATATTTTGCCTGTTCCAGATGATCTACGGTAAATGTTACTGTAATATTTTGCGTGACTGCGGTATCACTGGAAAGATCATTGATCCTTCCAGCCTTCGTAGTGCCCCAGGTATCTGTCAGATAAATCCTGGTAAACCCTTTGTCATCCGCATAATATGCAGTATTAACTACACCATCTGATGCAGAATAATCCACTTTCTTTCCGTCTACAAAAACAGAATCAATGGTTACTGATAAATCGGGGTATGTATCAGAGGTAATGAAATTATTATCTGCCGAATCCAGTTCCAGCACTAGAAATTCAATCGTTCCTGTACCGTCTCCCGTAATATCCCAGGATGCAACGTACTGTCCGGAGCCTGTCAGCTGTGCAGCATGACTGGTGACATCATCCGTGTTGCGTTCATCATCAACGCCCCAGTACTGACAGCCGCCCATCTGTCCTATCAATGCAGCCGTTCCCAAAACGCCGGTCGGTTTACTATCGGGAACTTCCAATGTAACAGAACTCATAGCGCCGTCATAGGAAACCACAATAGATGTTGTGCCTGTACCCACAATCGTCACACAGCCGGAATGATCCACTGTTGCAACAGATGTATCAGTAGAGTACCAGATTCCTGCCCCGTCAGGCACATTGCTCACCAGCAAGAAACTGTTTCCCACACGCAGCAAATTCTGTACAGGCGGATCAATGGTGAGTTTTTTTGCCGTGGTTGTTGTCGTTACAGCTGTGGTTGAGGCAGTTGTTTTTTCTGTAGTCGGCATCGCAGTGGTGCTTTTCGTTGTTGTACTAAACATAGGTCTGGTAGTTGAATCAGGCATAGTAGTGGATGCGGGCATGGTAGTAGTTATAAGCCAGGGGGGCATAGTAGTGATAGGAGTGATAGTAGTGTTAGTCGTTGTTGTCGTCGTTGTTGTAATCGTGGTTATTGTAGAAAATGCTGCATCTGAAATGATCTGATAGTTCAAGTCATTTTCTTCGGCATACTCCTGTGCCGCTGAACCCTCTGTGCAATAGATCGTGACTGTGTTCATTCGGGAATAAGTCCCGTCTGAATTCTTCCAGAATCCAAACGCATGACTGCCAATGAATGTTACGGTAGACGGAATATAAATTTCCTTGAGGTTCTTGCAGTTCAAAAATGCCTCATCGCCGACTGTCTTCAATTTTGACGGCAGCAGCAAAGAATACAGTTCCTGGTAACCGCTGCAAACGCTGTCTGCAATGGCAGTTACTGTGTATCCTTCCACATCGGTAGGCAGTTTAAGATTGCTGTTGTTTTTCTCCCCCCCGCCGATATAAGTGGCAGTCTGCGTTGCACGGTCATACCGATACTGCTTGTCTGTGGGCAGCGGCGGATTCAATGTGCTGTCACTGCATTTTACCATGGTTGTACTCAGATAATCCGGACAGAACGATTTCCACTGGGCACAAGTGCCGTCATAGGTGATATAGTCGCAAGTGCGATAGTCGTAGGAAGAACTGTCGGTGCAGTAAAACCTGCCGTCCGTGCAGATCACTGGCGTATCCGTGTATACCTTGCACTGAGAAAGATACTGCTCACAAGTGCCGTCATATTCGATTTTCACCTTCTCAGAACCCGTACAGCGAATACCTCCGATATTAGAAAGCGTACTCGGGATCAACAAGCGAGGCGTTCCCCAGCTGTATCCATAACTCGACGTCCTAGAGGAATAAGACACCGTCATATCTCCTATTTCCGTAACCGGAATGTCATCGATCGTGTCCGGGATCTCAACCACGACGGAAGAAGCATCGACATAGGAAGCTCCCACAACAGGAATATTGCTGTCAGAAGCATACCACCGCTCATCTAAAGAGGTAGACATAGGAGGAGCAGTAGTATACATTTCAGAACGTGTCTGAATGGAAACACTGGTAATTCGAATATGGCTGTTCGAAACTACATTTCCGATGGTGTCATCCCAGTGTGACTCTGTTGCAGTCACATATCCAATAGAAGAATTCCAACTAATATCTCCATAATACCCTGTATCAATGCTGCCATATTCTCTGTAATACTTCGTTTCCGAAACGGTTTCCCCGCTTGCTGCAAAAACGTGTTCCTGCGGCATCAGAATAGATTCCGGCAGCGCCCCTGTACCGACAAAGCACAGCACGCCGGCAACTGCTGCTGCGGCAATTTTTCGTAAAAAGCCCATACACAAATCCCTCTTTCTGTTTTTTCCACTGCCATATACCGACAGCATCTATTCGTAATTATACCACGAAATATGCAAAATGTCAACCTATACGCAAAAAAGCCGTCACATACAATTTCAGTATGCGACAGCTTTTGTTTTTATTGGTTTACGCCTCGGTCGGCGCAGAGGATTCTCCGCTCTCTTCCGGCTTTTCCTCAGCCGGTGCAGCATCTCCGCTTTCCGCCGGTTCTGTTTCGGCAGTCTCTTCCGGTTCTGCCGGAACCTCCTCGAACTGTGCCGGATCCATCTTGCCCTGCATCAGTGTCTCGAAGTCGTCCTTTTCGATCTTCTCGTGGATCATCAGATACTTCGCCAGCAGTTCCAGCTGATCCATGTGCATCTGCAGAATCGCCGTTGCCTTGTCGTATGCCTTTTCAATGATCTCACGTACTTCGTCGTCGATCTCGCCGGCAACACGGTCAGAATAATCCCGGGACGAACCCAGGTCTCTGCCCAGGAACACCTCGCTCTGGTCGTTGCCGTAGACCACCGGTCCCAGCTTTTCGCTGAAACCATAGCGTGTCACCATGCTGCGTGCCGTTGAAGTAGCACGTTCCAGGTCGTTGGATGCGCCGGTAGAAATATCGTCCAGCACCAGCTGTTCTGCCACACGTCCGCCCAGCAGGGTGATAATGTTCTCTTCCATTTCCTTTTTGGAAACAAAGCTCTTATCCTGCTCCGGCAGGGACATGGTATAGCCGCCTGCCATACCTCTGGGGATAATGGACACCTGGTGTACCTTATCCTGGTGGTCGCAGTAATAGGTGCAGACTGCGTGACCTGCCTCGTGGAAAGCGGTAAGGCGCTTTTCCTTGGGCGTCACCTTATGGGACTTCTTTTCCGGTCCGGCAATGACCTTGATGGTCGCCTCCTGGATTTCCTCCATGGTGATGGCTTTCTTGTCTTTCCGGGCTGCCAGCAGGCACGCCTCATTCACCAGGTTTTCCAGATCAGCACCGGTAAAGCCTACCGTCGATTTCGCAATGGTGGAAAGATCAACGTCCGGACCCATGCTCTTGGTCTTGGTGTGTACTTTCAGAATCTGCTCTCTGCCCTTGACATCCGGATAGCCCACCACAATCTGGCGGTCGAATCTGCCCGGACGCAGCAGCGCCGGGTCGAGGATGTCACGACGGTTGGTGGCGGCGATAACGATGACGTTATCCTTTCCGGTAAAGCCGTCCATTTCCACCAGCAGCTGGTTCAGCGTCTGTTCCCGTTCGTCGTGTCCGCCGCCGATGCCTGTGCCGCGGTGACGGCCTACAGCGTCGATCTCGTCAATGAAGATGATAGACGGCGCATTTTTCTTTGCCTGGTCGAACAGATCACGGACACGGGATGCACCCACGCCCACGAACATTTCTACAAAGTCTGAACCGGAGATGGAGAAGAACGGGCAGCCTGCCTCGCCGGCAACGGCTCTGGCAAGCAGTGTTTTACCGGTACCCGGAGGTCCCATCAGCAGGACACCCTTCGGGATGCGTGCGCCCAGTTCGGCGTACTTCCGGGGATTCTTCAAGAAGTCCACGATCTCTTCCAGCTCATGCTTTTCCTCATCCGCACCGGCAACATCGGCGAAAGTCGCCTTTCGGGTGTTCGCCTGGTTCTTGATGTTCGCCTTGCCGAAAGAGGTATACTTGCCGCCGCCGTTTGCCTGCCGCATCATGAACACAAACAGGAGGATCATCAGCACCAGCAGTACCAGCGTGGGGATCAGCGTCAGCAGCCAGGAGGTGTCACGGATCTTGTAATAGTCCACCTGCAATGGCTGATCCGGATGCTTTTCATTGTAGTCCTTGCGATAGGTCTCCGTATCCTGGCGGAACACGGAAACGTTGGGGACATCATAGGTGAGCTTGTCGCCGTTTTCCAGGGTCAGTTTCAGTTCGCCGGAACCCAGATCCAGCGTGTACCCGGTGACCTCATAGTTGTCGAAGTACTTCATGATATCGGAATACTTCGTCTCCTTGCCGCCGCCTTTCATACCGGTCAGCAAAAAGACCAGCGCACCGATCAGCACAACAAAAACGAGCAGATACGCTCCGATCCCACGGCCTTTCTTTGGTGTCAAATCAAATTCACTCCATTCTGTTGAAAAAGAGACACAGCCCGGCGATCTCACCGTTCCTGTCTCTATGTTGTTTCAAACCATTCCAGCACCAGCAGCCGGCGTGTCTTTTCGTCCGGGCAGACTCTCGCCGCACAGCCCACACCCCGGACACAGACCACGCCTTCGCCGTCTGCCAGAATATACGCTGTACTGCGGCGCTCCGGCGGCAGATTCGCCTGGATCAGCTTTTTCACCGCAGAGGTAAACCCTCTGCCCGGGAGCTGCATCCGGTCGCCCGGCTGCCGGGGGCGCAGGAACATTTCACCTTTTATTTTATCATAATCCAGCAACTCGTTTGCAGATTTTTTATGAACATTTTCGCTTTTTTCCAATTCCTCTGGGAACACCAGATGCGCCGAAAGCACCCAGCCGGAGTCCAGCCGGTTCTCCCCCAGCTGCACCCGTACCGGTTCCAGGATATCCCGGCGTTTCGGACAGGTCTCTATGGTCAGTCTGCCCGGTTTTCCCACGGCGTAAACATCCCCGGACAAATTCCACCTGCCGCCCTGCCGGGTCAGCCATTCCAACCGTTCCAGCAAAGGCGCATCGCAGGAAAAGCCGCACTCCTCCAGGAGCATGGCAATACAGCGAAACCGCAGCGCCGGATGCAGCTGTTCCAGTCCATCCAGGGTGTTTTCTGCGGTATGGCAGCGGTGATACGCCGCCGCTGCCTGCTGCGTCAGAAAATCGTCCTCCCGGCGCAGACTCCGCAAGGTATAGGAAACCGTCCGCTCTGCCGCCGGGTTCAGCGCCTGCATTGCCGGAATGACATGGTGGCGGATCCTGTTCCGGGTGTAGTCATCGTTCAGATTGGTGCTGTCTGTCACGTAATTCTGTTCCAGCGCCGCCAGGTATGTCTCCACCTGTTCCCGTGTGATGCGCAGCAGCGGACGGAGAAATCTGCCGTTTCTGGGCGGAATCGCCGTCAGTCCGTGGAGACTCGCCCCACGCACCATCCGATGCACCAGGGTTTCCAGGTTATCCGATGCAGTGTGTGCCGTGGCGATCCAGTCCGCCTGCACCTGTGCAAACGCCTCATAGCGGCACATCCGGGCAGCCAGTTCCTCAGAGCATTGTTCCGCCGCTGCCCTTGCCGCCGCATTTACGTCCAGTACTGTCAGATACACGCCCAGCGCTGCACAGAGCCGCCGGCAAAACTGCGCATCCCGGTCGCTCTCTGCGCCACGGAGGTGGTGGTTCACATGAACCGCCGTGACCGTGATTGCCAGACGCTGCTGCAGTTCCAGCAGACACCGCAGCAGGCAGACACTGTCTGCGCCGCCGGAAAGCGCACAGCACACTGTCTGCCCCGGCAGGACGCAGTCCAGTTCCCGGAGCTGTTCCAGCACCGCACGGGGCAGTGCATCAGCCCTCATTGCGCATTTCCGCATTGGAGAACCGTGTGAACTGACCATCCCAGACCAGCTGGATGGTGCCGGTCTCGCCGTGACGGTTCTTGGCGACGATGCACTCCGAGATGTTCGGGGTCTGGCTTTCCTTATTATAATAAGCGTCCCGGTAGAGGAACATGACAATATCTGCGTCCTGCTCGATCGAACCGGATTCACGCAGGTCGGACAGCATGGGGCGCTTATCGGTACGGCTCTCCGGTCCACGGGACAGCTGGGACAGTACGATCACCGGAATATCCAGCTCTTTCGCCATAATTTTCAGCTGACGGGTGATTTCGGAGATGATAAGCACACGGTTATCCGTCCGCAGGGTCGAACCCATAAGCTGGAGATAGTCGATGACCACCAGCCCCAGGTTCTTCATCCGGCGCAGCTTTGCCTTGATCTGCTGCACGGTCACGCTTGCGGTATCGTCAATGTACATGGGCAGTCCGCTGAGCACACCGGCACTGGTGGCGAGCCGCACCCAGTCCTCGTTGGTGAGAAAGCCGCTGCGCAGCTTGTTGGAATCCACCAGCGCCTCAGTGGAGAGCATACGGGTGGCAAGCTGTTCCTTGGACATTTCCAGAGAGAAAATCGCCACTTCCTTGTCTCCACGCCGTGCCACGTTGGTGGCGATGTTCAGGGCAAAAGAGGTCTTTCCCATACCCGGACGGGCTGCGATCAGCAGCAAGTCCGACTTGTTCAGACCGGAGGTAATGGTATCCAGATAGGTGAATCCGGTCTTTGCGCCCAGATACTTTTCCTTGTCCGGTCCGGCAATTTTGCCGATGCGGTCATACGCCTCACAGATGGCGTCCCCGATCTTCGCCAGCCCCTGTACATCTCTGCCCTGCCGGATGTCGAAGATGCGCTGTTCTGCCGCATCCATCAGTGTCTGTGCGCTCTCCTCGCCGGACTGGATGTCCTGGAGAATGCCACGTGCCGCATATGCCAGGCAGCGGATGTAGTATTTTTCCGCCACGATCTCACAGTAGCGCTCGATGTTGGACACCGACGGGACAATGTTCACCAGCGCCGCCAGGTAGTTTCTGCCCTCTGCGGCGGTCTCGAACACCTTTCGCTCTACCGCAGCGTTCAGCACCGTGATAACGTCTGCCTTTTCTCCGGATGTGAACATCTGAAAGATGATCTGGAACAGTTCCTTGTGCTGTTCGTTGAAAAAGCTCTCCGGGCGAATCGTCTCCAGAACTACCGGCAGCACGCTGGAATCCAGCAGGATTGCGCCCAGAATGGTCTGTTCTGCCTCCAGACTAAAGGGCAGCTCTGCGCTTTCGTTGGGCGTATAGGATGTATCTGCCATGAAAAAACCTCCTAGGGAAAAACAATGCGGGACGAAAGCCACTCGAAATCAATTTTTCACTGCCGCCCCGAAAAGCAACCGCAGGGTGTGCCTTGTGCTGAGGCGGCTGCTCCACAGGGAACAGATAGAGGAAAAATAATCCCCCTGTCAGCTTACGCTGACATCCCCCTTTTCAAGGGGGGACTCTCTGAAAAATTGACTTGCGTGCGAAAAACGTACCCGCATTGCTGAAAATTCAAATGAATATCACGGTTATTCCTCGACAACCTCAACTGTCACCTTTACAGAAATGCCGGTGTACAGGCGGATGTCAGCCTCATAGCTGCCGAAATTCTTGATGTCGGACTTCAGGCTGATCTTCTTCTTGTCGATCTTGCAGCCGAACTGCTTTTCAATGCACTCTGCGATCTGTGCCGCAGTCACTGCGCCGAACAGTCTGCCGCCGTTGCCTGCCTTTGCGGCTGCGTGGACGGTCTGTCCTTTCAGCTTGTCCGCAATTGCCTGGGCATTCTGCTTTTCCACGTCGATCTTGTGGGCTGCAGAGGACTGCTTTCCGGAAAGTTCCGACAGATTCTGCGGGGTTGCCTCAACTGCCAGACCCTTTTTCAGCAGCATATTCCGTGCGTATCCGTCAGAGACGTTCTTTACTTCGCCCTTTTTGCCGGAGCCTTTTACGTCCTGCATAAAAATAACTTTCATGGTTCTCTCTCCTTCTATTGTAATTTCGCTGTAATCAGCAGAAATGGATTCCTAAGAAAAACGGTACTGCCCTAATTCTCGTTTTCCTGCGCTTCCAGGATCAGCAGCAGCTGTTCCTTTGCCTCCTGAATGGTACAGCCTTTGAGCTGCGTTGCCGCCATGGTCTGGTGACCGCCGCCGCCCAGCTGTTCCATGATGACCTGTACGTTGACATTGCCCATGGAACGGGCGGAAATGCCCACACCGTTTTCCTCCAGGTACAGCACAAAGGACGCCTCCACGCCCTGGATGCTCAGCAGTTCATCTGCCGCCTGGGATGCCAGCACACGGACGTTTTTGTCCTGGAGCTTGACCGCAGAAATGGCGTTGTTCCGGTACAGTTCGGCGTGCGCCACGATCTGCGCCCGCATGGAGTACATGGAAATGGTATTGGAAAACAGCGTCTTGACCTGGATGGTATCTGCACCGATCTTCCGCAGATATGCCGCCGCCTCGAATGTCCGCACACCGGTGCGCATGACAAAGTTCTTGGTGTCCAGCATGATTCCGGCAAGGAGTGCGTCGGCATATGCCGCAGAGATCTCCGTATCCAGCCGGAAATACTGTATGATCTCCGTCACCATTTCCGATGCGGAGGACGCATAGGGCTCGTGGTGGAAAATCACCGCATTTTCGATGAAATTCACGTTTTTCCGGTGGTGGTCGATGACGATGACATACCGTGCCGCATGGTACAGATCCACGCTTTCCAGGATGTCCTTGTTGTGGGTATCCACGATAATCAGCAGGCTGTTGTCGGTGACCTGCGCCAGGGCATCCACCGGCTCAATAAACTGGGGGCCGTCCGGACACTGCTGCATCCGGTCGATCAGCTGGGTGGCAAGGCAGCTCTGCCGGTTCACCACCACATACGCCGGTTTCTGCATGAGACGCACCGCACCGGCGAGACCGCAGGCAGAACCGATGGCGTCCAGGTCTCCGAAACGGTGTCCCATCAGAAATACCTGGTCGGAATTCTCGATGAGTTCCTGCATGGCAAGGGCAATGGAGCGTATCTTGGTCTTGGACTTTTTCTCCACGCCCTTGGATGCGCCGCCGAAGAAACAGAATCCGTTTTCCGTCTTGACTGCCGCCTGGTCGCCGCCTCGTCCCAGCGCCATATCCAGCGACTGACGGGCAAACTTTTCACTTTCCGCCAGCGTAGAGGCACCGTCGCCGACACCGATGGAAAAGGTAATGTGCATCCGGTCGTTGACCCGAATCTGGCGAGCCTCGTCCAGCACGTGGAACCGGTTGTTCATGATCTCGTGCAGATGCCGGGACTCCATCACGGCATAGAACAAATCGTTCTCCACCTTGCGGATAACGCCGTCTGTCCCCTGCATGAAGTCCTCCAGCACACGCTCCACCTCGGCGGAGACCTGTGCCTTTTCGCTCTCTCTGGCATACTGCAGCAGGTCGTCATAGCTGTCGATGACCAGCAGCAGCACGCAGGGACGGGAATTGGTCTGTTCATGCTGCAGACGCAGAATATCGGTGATCTCCAGGAACTGCACCGCAATGATCTCCTGCTGATCCCGGACGCTGGACACGGCGTGTACCCGATAGCTCAGCCCGTTATGTTCCATCAGCAGATCCCGGTTCTGATCCAGCGCCGCCAGATTCAGATGGATCACGTCCTGGACGGAACGTCCCTGAACAGAGCGGCTCGCCGCAAAACGGGACTGGAATATCTCATTGCACCACAAGATCTCGCCGGTGCGCATCGCCAGGATCACAGGAACGGTCATGCTTTGCAGCGCCGCCATGCCTGCACCCTCGATCTCGCCGCGAATTGCCGTATTTTGCAGCCGTTCTGCCCGGCGCAGCCAGATCCACTGGACACACAACAGGATTCCCAGCAGCAGGATCACCAGAAACTGCACGGTCAGAAACCGCTGCGGCACACGTTTCAGCACCACACAGAAGAGCGGCACAAGAATGCTGATGAACCACAGGATCCACGTGGCGATCATTACCCCATACTTTCGTTTCATGCTGTATTCTCCTTTGCAGACAGCCGTTTTTTCGGAGGCGGCTGTCCTCAAAAGCCTTTTACACAACAAAAATCAAAATGATTTTCTTGCTTTGACAGGCAATTATACTTCCATGATGATCGGCAGGATCATCGGGCTGCGCTTGGTCTTTTCATAGATAAAGTCGGACAGAACATCACGCAGCTTGGTTTTCAGCGTTCCCCATTCCTTCAGATCACGGGCATTGCAGTTGTCCAGCACACGGGTCAGCACACTACGTGCCTCGTCCATCAGTTCTTCCGATTCCCGGACATAAACAAAGCCACGGGAGATGATATCCGGACCGGCGACCACAGCATTTGCCGCACGCTCAATGCCGATCACCACAATGATCAAGCCGTCCTGTGCCAGATGCTTACGGTCACGCAGCACGATAGAACCAACATCGCCCACACCCAGACCGTCTACCATAACACGGCCTGCCGGCACCTGGGAAACCACACGCATGGAATTGCCGTCCGTTTCGATCACGTCGCCGATGCTGGCAATGATAATGTGGTCGTCCGCCATGCCCATGGACTTTGCGATCTCGGCGTGCTTGATGAGGTGCTTATATTCTCCGTGAACCGGAATAAAGAACTTCGGCTTCGTCAGCGCCTGGATGAGTTTCAGCTCTTCCTGGCAGGCGTGACCGGAGACGTGTACCTCGTACATGGATTCGTAAATGACCTCGGCGCCGGACTTCATCAGCTCATTGACCACACGGGTCACAAATTTTTCGTTGCCCGGAATCGGTTTTGCCGAAATGATGATAAAGTCGTTGGGTGTGATAGTCACCTTTCTGTGGCTGTTCATTGCCATACGGGTCAGCGCCGAAAGCGGTTCGCCCTGGCTGCCGGTGGTGACCAGCACGATCTTTTCGTCCGGATAGCGGCTCATTTCGTCAATGTCGATGAGCATTCCCTTCGGCACTTTCAGATAGCCCAGTTCCGTTGCCTTTTCAATGACATGAACCATGCTGCGTCCGAACACGGCAACCTTTCTGCCGTAGTTTTTCGCCTGGTCGATGATCTGCTGCACCCGGTGTACATTGGAAGAAAACGTAGCGATAATGATGCGCCGTCCCTCTGCACGCTTGAACAGCTTTTCAAAGCTGCCGCCTACGGTGCGCTCCGAGCAAGTGAAACCGGTGCGCTCTGCATTGGTGGAGTCTGCCATCAGCGCCAGCACCCCACGGCTGCCCAGTTCGCCGAACCGTGCCAGGTCGATGATCTCGTCGTCAATGGGCGAAAAGTCTACCTTAAAGTCGCCGGTATGGACGATGATGCCTGCCGGTGTATGGATCGCCATGCCCACTGCGCCGGGGATGGAGTGGTTCACCTTGATGAATTCCACCGCCATGCAGCCCATCTTTACGGTGGTGCGTGGTTCGATCTCAATCAGCTTTGCCTGTTTCAGCAAGCCGTGTTCCTCCAGTTTGCCCTCGATCAGACCCAGGGTCATGCGTGTGCCGTAGATCGGCACGTTGATCTTTTTCAAAAGGTATGCCAGACCGCCGATGTGATCCTCGTGTCCGTGGGTGATAACGATACCACGAATCTTATCCTTGTTGCCCTCTACATAGGTGAAGTCCGGGATGACAATATCTACGCCGGGCATATCCATATCCGGGAATGCCAGACCGCAGTCCAGGATAAACATATCGTTGCAGCACTCGAATACGGTCATATTCTTGCCGATCTCGTTGAGACCGCCCAGGGGAATGATGCGCACCGGGGTGCGTTTCTGCCGGGACTGGCGGGACTGCTGTGTGCCGCTGTTGTTTCTGGGACGGCTGCCGTAGCGGCGGTTTCCGCCGGACTGACGCTCGCCGCCGTTGTTCTGCGACCGGGGTCTTGTGCCGTGATTCCGCTTGCGGGGCTGCGGATTATTTCTTACTTCTCTTACCTGTTCTGTTTCGTTAGCCAAATAAATATCCTCACTTTCTCACGTGGGGACAGCACGATCACCAAGACGCATCCGTGCTATGCCGGATGTTCTGTTTGGCATGGATGAAATTGTATTTTGATCCTGCTCTTTTCCAAGCCGTTTTCTCTCGTTCTGCCGGAAAAGGCACGCAGACCGGTCCCATAAAAATACACAAGCATTTCTCGGAACACGCTCGAAATAACGTCCGGACAGGGTCACACCCTTTCCCGGATTCCTGTCACACCTGCCGGAGCGGCGGTGCATTTTTCCTCTGCCCGATGGCTGTCCCCGGAAAGCTGCCTTTTACGCCGTACAGCTTTCTCGGATTCTGACGGGAATTTCAAAAGGCACGCCCATAAGCGCTGCACGCAGCTTGTGTGCAGGCTTCGCCCGGCGTTTTCTGAATTCCGGTCACATATAATAAATATAAATCAATAGATACGGCCTGCTGACAATTCACGTCCGTCAGACAGGCAGCAGAGCATCTGCAAAAAAATCCAGTTTTCCCGTACTTTGCAGAAACTGCTCAAAAAAGTATTTCATGCAGAAGACCCGTGGCTGCTCGGAGCTTCTGATTTGTCCGGAATCTGACGCACACCACCGCTTTCTGCGGTCCCGCCGGTATGCTCCCGGATTCCTTCTTCACGCACAACAATACATAGTTTTATTATACGATTTTCCACACACAATGTCAATGGCATTTCCGGAAAATTTGCAATTTTGCCAATTCTGCATGACCCATTCTTCTGAAATTCGGCAATTATAGCAGGTTTCCACCGGATTCGTCGCTGTTCCGTCGGCCATAGATTTTTCCTATGGGATAGAGCTGGAAATTGCCATCTATGCAGACGCAACAAAATGTGGTATAATAATATCATCTTTTTTATCATAAAAATACAACACAACGGAGGAATTTATCATGCAGCCATGCAATCCGAACGCAAAACTGGAAACCAAATGTTTACACGCCGGCTATACCCCAAAAAACGGCGGCCCGGGAACTGTCCCCATCGTACAGAGTACCACCTATCGCTTTGACAGCACCGAAAAGGTGGCAGAGCTGTTCGATATGCCCATGGAGCCCATGTACTCCCGTTTCGCCAACCCCACCTGTGACGCTGTCGAGCAGAAGATTGCAGCCCTGGAAGGCGGCGTGGGCGCAATGCTCGCCTCCAGCGGACAGGCAGCGTCTCTGCTGTCCGTGCTGAATCTGTGCAGCGCCGGCGACAGCATTGTTTCCGTCTCCACCATCTACGGCGGCACAGTGAACCTGTTCGGGGTTACGCTGAAACGGTTCGGCATTGAGTGCATCTGGGTCGATCCCCTGGCAGATGAGGAGACCATTTCCCAGGCGATCCAGCCCAACACCAAGCTGATCTTCGGCGAGACCATCGCCAACCCGGCGCTGACCGTGTTCGACATCGAAAAGTTCGCCAAGATCGCCCATGCGCACCAGATCCCGCTGATCGTGGACAACACCTTTGCTACGCCGATCCTCTGCCGTCCCATCGAGTTCGGTGCAGATATCGTCATCCACTCCACCACCAAGTACATGGACGGTCATGCGCTCCAGTGCGGCGGCGTGATCGTGGACGGCGGCACATTCGACTGGGAAAAGAGCGGCAAGTTCCCGGATTTCACCGAGCCGGACGAAAGCTATCACGGCGTGGTCTACACCCGGGAGTTCGGCAAAATGGCATACATCATCAAGGCGAGAATGCAGCTTATGCGTGACTTCGGCTGCTATCCGGCGGCGCACTCCGCATTCCTGCTGAATCTGGGACTGGAGACCCTGCCGGTACGGATGAAGCAGTACTGCGAAAACGCCATGACCGTGGCAAAAATGCTGAAAGAATCCGACAAAATTGCATCGGTGACCTATCCCGGTCTGCCGGATGACCCGTACCACAAGCTGGCGGAAAAGTATCTGCCGGACGGCACCTGCGGCGTTATCTCCATCTCCATCAAAGGCGGCAGAGAGGCAGCCGTCCGGTTCATGGATGCGCTCCAGCTGGCGTCCATCGAGGTACACGTGGCAGACATCCGCACCTGCGTGCTGCACCCGGCATCGGCGACTCACCGCCAGCTCACTGAGGAACAGCTGAAAGCTGCCGGCATCGACGGCGGTCTGATCCGTATTTCCGTCGGTCTGGAAAATATCGGCGATATCACCGCCGACCTGAAACAGGCGCTGGAACAGGTCTGATCTTCGCCACTCTGAAAATTTTTGCCGCATAAACGCCAAAATTCCGGATGTCGGGGCTTGTATTTTCTTTGAAAACATGGTATAATAAGAATGTAAACCACATCTGTGTTTTCTGCCGCCGACCCGCAGAACTTCCAGATCACAACAGACACAAGGTGTCGGAGAAAAGAGGTATCGACATGAAAGGAACCATCATTGCTGCAATGATCGCAGCCGCAGCTGCAGCCTCTGCTGCAACTGTATTTGCACTGAAAAAAGCACACGACAAGAGACTGGACAAAGCCTGCAACTGTGACGACCTGCCGGAAGGCGGATGCTGCTGCACAGACGAGGACGAAGATGACGATATCTGTCTCTGCGACACACCGGAAGAAACTGCCGACGCAGAAGAGACTGCGGAGGACGGCGAGGAAACCACAGAGGACGCTGCCGCTGCATCCGGCTGCTGCGCAGATGGTGTCTGCACCTTCGGTTCGGATGACGATGCCGCAGACCAGCCGGCACAGCTCCATATGCCGGAGGCTGACGAAGGCAACGATACCGACGAAACCGAAAAAGAGGACTGAGTTTCCAACACTTTGTCCTGCATAAAGCAAAAGCACTCCTGCGGCGTTTCGCTGCGGAAGTGCTTTTTTTGTTTTGTATGCCCGTTCAGCGCTGTTCCCGGCGGAGCGGCAGGCGAAACAGTCCGTGCTGGTTGCAGTACGCATACAGCCATCCCCTGCCCTTTGCCGGGAGACGTGTTTCCGATTCCTGCTCCGGATAGAGTTTCACCAGAGTCACCCGTTCCGCAGTCACTGCGGCGAAAAACGAAATGAAATGGCGCTTTGTCATGGGATGCGCCATGCGGACGTAATACTCCCCGTCCATAGGCGTAACGATGATGTCATGCGCCGTGTCCGGTTCTTCGGGTTCCAGCGGCGGCAGCAGAATGCCGCAGCAGTGGAAAGCACCCTCGCCGGCGGCAAAGATCACATTGCCGCAAACCGGGCAAACGTAAAACCGGGTTTTCAGCATATTGCCGGTGCGGTTCTGGTTCACGATCTCTGTCCCGGAAAACAGCTCCGGCACGGAGACGTGCAGCGCCTTTGCCAGCGGCTCCAGCAGCATAATATCCGGCAGCCCTTTTCCCGTCTCCCACTTGGAAACGGTCTTGTCGCTGATATACAGCAGATCCGCCAGCTGTTTCTGCGTCATGCGGCGTTTTTCCCGGAGCATCTGGATGGTCTGTCCGGTCACATAGGGATTCATAAGCGTTTCCTCCTTTGGTTTGTCATGCGTCGATCGACTGTATCCAGTATAGCAGAGTTTTCGCTGCTTGGCAACCTACGCTGCGTGGAGTGGCAAAAAGCGCCCTGCAAACGCAGAACGCTTTTTGGAATATCAAGAATTTTACGCTTATTTAGCGAGAACTTCCTCCCAGGACACGTCCGAGCCAACACCGTGGAGCGCCACGTAGTACATCATGTAGAACACGTCGGTAGAGTCCACCTTGCCGCTGCCGTCCACATCGGCGGCTGTAATTTGTTCCTGTGTCAGACCGCCGGGATTTCCTACGGCAACATTTGCCACGTAGAGCATGGTGTAGAAGATGTCGGTGGAATCGACTTTTCCGCTGTTGTCCAGGTCGCCGCAAATATAAGCTACAAATTGAATCCCGTGTTCCTTTGCGTAAATTTCGGCAAAAGAACCGGTGTGGCCATAAATAATCAGATTATCGCAGTTATCAAAAGCACTGTCTCCAATACTTGTCACGCTGTCTGGAATGACAATTTTCGTCAAGCCGGTACAGTCACGAAAAGCATAATCGCCAATACTGGTTACGCTGTCCGGAATGGTGATTTCTGTCAAGCCGGTACAGCTGCGAAAAGCATAATCGCTAATACTTGTTATGCTGTCCGGAATGGTGATTTTGGTCAAGCCGGTACAGCCGTCAAAAACATAATCGCCCATGCTTGTTACGCTTTTCGGAATGGTGATCTCTGTCAAGCTGGTGCATCTGTAAAAAGCGCTGTCGCCAATGCTTGTTACACTTTTCGGAATGGCAATTGCCGTCAGACCGGTACAGCTGTCAAAAGCGCCGCCTGCAATGCTTGTCACGCCGTCTGGTATCGTAACGCTCCCGGTACAAGTCGTTCCATCAATCAAAGTTCCATTGAGGATAACAAGCGGATTTTCCTCTTGCTTGGCTGTAAGCCACGGCGTATCCGTAAAAACAAATCCTTCGATGTTCGTCACACTGTCTGGAATGGTAATTTCGGTCAAGCTGGTACAGCTGTAAAAGGCACTATCGCCAATACTCGTCACACTGTCTGGAATCGTAATTTCCGTCAAGCTGGTACAGCCTCGAAAAGCGCTGCTCCAAATACTCGTCACACTATTTGGAATGGTAATTTCCGTCAAGCTGGTACAACCGTAAAAAACGCTGCCTTCAATACTGGTTATACCATCCGGAATAACAATTTTCTTCAAATTGGTACAGCCGCAAAAAGCACCCACTCTGATATTCGTTACACTGTCCGGTATGGTAATTTCTGTCAGACTGGTGCATTTGTAAAAAGCACCGCTGTAAATCTTCGTCACACCGTCTGGAATGGCGACTTCTGTCAAGCTGGCACAGCCATAAAAAGCGTTATTTTCAATACTCGTTACGCTGTCTGGTATGGTGATTTCTTTTAAGCTGGTACAGCCGGAAAAGGTTTGAAACCCAACACTTGTTACGCCGTCCGGCATTGTGATTTCGGTCAAACTGGTACAGCCGTAAAAAGTACCGTCTCCAATACTTGTCACGCTGTCCGGTATCGTGATCTCTGTCAGACTGGTACAGTCACGAAAAGCATTGTCTCCAATACTCGTTACACGTTTTCCGTCAATCTCTGCCGGAATTTCGACGGATGCAACATCCATATCACATCCGGTAATTTCAATTTCACCTGCATTTGTCACATCATAGGACAGGCTTCCATAAGTACCCTCTTCTGCACTTGCCGACAATACGCCCACGCTCTCCGGCATATTCAGCGAACCGGACACACCTATACCGCCCAGACAGAGTACACAGGCTGTAAGTGCCGCAAGCGATTTTTTCCATAACTGCATTTTTGCTCCTCCATATCGTTTTCACAAAATAGAATATCGTTATTATAACATATACAAGGTACAATAGTCAACAATTCATCCGCATTTTCCACGCAAATCAATCTGTGTTCCAAGGGAAAAAATCCTCTGTCACTTCGTGGCATCTTTCCTTTTTGGGCAACTTCTTTTCCGCACACAAAAAAGCGTCCTGCAAACACAGAACGCCTTTTCACTCTTCTTATTCAGTTAAGGAAAAAAACTTAGTCTTCCACAACCACCTTATGGAATACCTTCTTGCCCTTCCGCAGAATGGTCTCTGCCTCCGGATAGATCACACTCTTCGGGTCGGTGATCTTGGTGTCGTTCACAGAAACGCCGCCCTGCTGTACCAGCCGGCGAGCCTCACCGTTGGACGGGGACAGTCCGCAGCGCACCATCAGCGTCAGAATGCCGATGCCGCCGTCTGTCAGTTCCTCTGCTTTCAGCACGGTGGTCGGCATATTGGCGTTGTTTCCGCCGCCGCCAAAGACTGCCTTTGCCGCAGCCTGCGCCTTGTCTGCCTCTTCCTTGCCGTGTACCAGTTCGGTCAGCTCGTATGCAAGCAGTTCCTTTGCCTGGTTCAGCTGCTGACCCTCCAGGGTCCGCTCCATTTCTTCGATCTGCTCGATGGGAACGAATGTCAAAAGCTTCAGACACTTGATAACGTCCTGGTCGGAGACGTTCCGCCAGTACTGGTAGAACTCATACGGCGTGGTCTTTTCGGCATCCAGCCATACAGCGCCCTTTTCGGTCTTGCCCATCTTCTTGCCCTCGGAGTTCAGCAGCAGGGTGATGGTCATGGCATAGGCATCCTTACCCAGCTTTCTGCGAATCAGTTCCGTGCCGCCCAGCATATTTGCCCACTGGTCATCGCCGCCGAACTGCATATTGCAGCCGTAATCCTGGAACAGCTTGTAGAAGTCATAGCTCTGCATGATCATATAGTTGAATTCCAGGAAAGTCAGACCACGCTCCATGCGCTGCTTGTAGCACTCGTGAGAGAGCATCCGGTTGACGCTGAAATGTGCGCCTACATCCCGGAGCACATCCACATAGTTCAGATCCAGCAGCCAGTCGCCGTTGTTGACAATGATCGCCTTGTCTTCCGAGAAGTCGATGAAACGGCTCATCTGCTTTTTGAAACAGTCCACATTGTGCTGGATGGTCTCCTTGGTCATCATCTTTCGCATATCGGTCTTGCCGGAAGGGTCACCGATCATTGCCGTGCCGCCGCCGATGAGGACGATGGGCTTGTTGCCTGCCATCTGGAGGCGCTTCATCAGACACAGCGCCATAAAATGGCCAACGTGCAGGCTGTCTGCGGTGGGGTCAAAACCGATGTAGAAGGTTGCCTTTCCGGCGTTCACCAGTTCTTCGATCTCTTTCTCGTCGGTCATCTGAGCAATGAGACCCCGTCGTTTCAGTTCTTCAAATACTGTCATGTTTTTCCCTCTTTCCCCGGAGGTATAAAAAAGCCCTCCGGAAACGATTTTTCCAGAGGACGATGTTTTCACCGTGGTACCACCTCAATTTATCGGAAAGGCAGCCGCCTGTCCGACCTCAAAGACGCTGTAACGGGCGTACCCGGATCTCCCTACGCACAAAAGTTTCAGGAAGCCTGCTCCCAGGTGTATTCTCTGCGGCGCCGCTCCTCCGTTCCACCATCCCGAAGGCTCTCTGTGCCGGCACAGATGCAGATACTTCTCCTGTTCCACGCATTTCATAATGTGTTTATCATACCATATTGCCCGGCAGTTGTCAAGGGATTTTTCTGTAAAAAATCCGGGCAGCCGCTTGACAAAGCAAAAGAAATCGTCTATAATAGAAATAGAAAGAGTGTACTGGAAACGGTCCGCTCCCAATTGTTGAGTTACTAGAAGTAACCGCCCAAGTTTGGTCGCTTTAGGGCGGTTATTTTTATGCCTGCAAAAACACGCTTGACACAGCGCAGTTCCGGTGCTATAATAAAAGCATACGGGGCATTAGCGCAGTTGGTAGCGCGTCACATTCGCATTGTGAAGGCCAGGGGTTCGACTCCCCTATGCTCCACCAGAACAATATTACACAAAACCCTACTACTTTGTAGGTGGCTTTGTCGTCACGGTTTGGTTGTAATATCAAAACGAAAGAACCAGAGAATTTTATGTTCTCTGGTTCTGTGGAACATCCCGCATATCCGTAAATCATCGAAAGCACCTCATTATAAAATAATACTGTCTCTTTTATAAAAAACAGCCGTAATTTTTTACGATTACGGCTGTTTTGTTTGTATGAAATTTTATAAACGAAAAGAGATGCTTTCTTTTATGGAGATTTATTACTTCCATCATCACTATATGACATCGTAGCGTCATAGATATTTATCCAGCCTAAACCAGATTTCAATCTGCCCCATGTACGATAAGCAGGCGGCTGTCCGTCTTCCACGTATTCTTCCACAATTGTATATTTTTCATTGTCAGTAATGGTCCCCACAATCTTAGCACTATAACTTGGTGCGTCATAGATCGGCAATTCCGGATTGGTGACTTGAATGATATACGGTTCAGAAAAATGCTGCATTTCGTTTCCGTACTGCACGGATTCATCTACACGCATACTGTAAACTTCCTCATATTGTGACGGAATTCCGGGAATATCTGACATTGTGACATAAAGCCGGATAGAGCCGTCGTCAAAAGTCAGGATACCCTCGATTTCATCATCATAAAAGTAAGCGGAATTTCTCTCAATCACTGCAGTTAAATTATCCAAAGAGCAGAGGCTGTAATACCATAATGAAAAAGTAACTGTTGATGAATCGATGGAATGAATCGTCAGCTCACTTTCAGCACTATTTTCCATGTGCCAGAATCCCACATATTCATCTGCACTTAAAAGTGCAGCGGCAGTTGTTGTCGTTTCTGAGGTTGCTGCAGTTGAAGTTGCGGCAGAAGTAGTAGTAATTGTTGTTGTGGTACTTGTTGTTGATTCTGCGATCGTTAATTCTGTTGTAGTTTCTGATATGGAATTGGAAACAGAAACAGCATCATCATTAGGGCTCTCTTTCGTAAAATATAAAAACGCAAACACGACGAAAGCAATTATGACAATTGCCAGAAGTATGCTGAGTACAATAACTGGAGCTTTTGATTTTCCGGGCGTTTTTTCTGCACTTTTCTGAACGATGTCAACTGGCTGTTCAGAAACAGTAACCTCTACAGGTTCTTTTTTGATTTCAGCATTCTTGGCTATCGAAGAAGAATCATTGACAAACTCGGCTTTTGGATTATCCGTAATCTTTTCTTTGGGTATGGGAGCATTTTCCGTGCTTTTCCGAACATCTGAATCTGTTGTAATGTCATTTTCTTGATTTGCCGGTTCATTATTTGGATTTCCCCAGTTAGGTTTCGCAGAGGAATCTCTGTTTCCCCAACCGGGAGGAAGATTGTTATTAGGCATTTTTATCCTCCTCAGTCGGAACAATTGCTGCAATGATAAAGTACAATGCCATTGGGAAAATCAGGACAATTGTCAGCAAGCGTACAAGCCATAAGGGCATATTGGAATATTCTGCGAAACCTGCACACAGTCCCAGAAATACTTTTTTGTTCTTCGTTTTATAAAGCTTTTTGCGGACTATGCCTTGCTCCACTTTTTCTTTTACCGGAATAAACGCTGAAATGACAAAATAAAGAATCGGTCCGATGATTGTAGCTATGGACAACACGGCAAAAATGCGAACCCACATAACCGGAATATCTGTGTACACGGAAAACCCTTTACACAATCCTGTAATGTCTTTGCCATTCTGAATACGATAGAATTTTCCTCTTTGGATTCCCTCTTCCGCATTTTCTTTATATGGAACGCAAGCACCAATCAGAAAATACAGAATTGCACCAATCATCGTCACTCCATAAAGCACAGTCATAATGCGAACCCAAAGCAGAGGAATTCCGGTATATTCTGAAATGCCGGTACACATTCCCATAACCACCTTGCCTTTTTTTATCCTGCAAAATTTCGGTGCTTTGACTTCCTCCCGAATTACATCAGGCGGTGCCATGGAATAGCTGTTTCCACAGTTTGGACAAAAGGCATATGTCACATTGTCAATTACTTTGACAGCTTCAATCAGTTTGAATCCATGTATCATCACTTGTACGATAGAAAGATATAAAAGGGAAAGTAAAAATTTCAATCCGTATGCCGGAAGCTGAATGGATACTCTCTTTGACGTAGTTTTGCTGAGCAATACGGCATGGTCTGTATTGCAGTAGGGACAGTGTATCTCTTTTTCTATGATCTCATTTTCTTTATTTTGGTTATGTGCCATGATAATTGTCTCCCTTATTTCCTGTATTCTGCAACCTCAATCCAAGCTTCATTTTCCCACTCGATGGGAGAAGTATAATCACTTTCGGAAACTACTTTTCTGATACAATTTTGGAAAGCAATATATTCCTCATAGTTCCACTTACTCCAGGGTTTTGAAGTACTTTCGCTGTACTTCCCTACAGTACCGTCCTTTTTCGGAACGCATTCCAGTTTCAAACAATGTTTCAGTTTTGGATTATCTGAGCCAACAGCCTGCATAATATAGCTATCCACAGGAATGTGCAGATAGTTTTTCAGAACAGAGTTCTCCGCCGTCATCAAAACATATTTTAGCATCATATTCAGCCACTTTTGCGCCTGTCCATACGTCAATTCGCTGATTTCCGAATACGTATTGATAATCTCTTCGCAAATTCTTTTATGCTCACAGTCAAAGGCATTCTGTTTTTCATCAGAACCCTTTACGGCATTCTCCAAAATGTCATATTCATGGACAAGCATTTCACAGATTTTTCGCTTTGCACTTTTTCTAGTATCTCTATTATCCGTGTTGAACTTTATCGTTCTGCACAAGTCCAGATAAGCTTTTTCTGCACATTTGATTAGAATATCGTTCATACTATCACCCTTTGTCATATTGAAGTACGCATACTTCAAAAATTCAAGTACCATAATTTTTACCCTTCGCTCTTGTCTTGTTTGATCGTTTACATAAACTTTTCAGGCTTTACGTTCAGAGCATAGCAAATCGCCCTCAAGTCTTCCGGGTACAGCGTTTGTTTTCCGTTCAGAATCGCATCAAAAGACTTAGCGGAAATTCCTGCTTTCTTTGCGACATTTGCTGTTTTTAAGTCATTGTTTGCCATGTATGTGCGAACTTTCTCATAAACTCTCATAAGACAGACTCCTTTCCAGAAATTCTGGATTTATTATTATTTTACCACAGATTATCTGTGAAGTCAAGCAGGCTGTACAGATTTTCTTGATTTCTTTGTTGACATAACAGAATTCATGCGGTATAATCAAGGTAGAGGTGATTTGATGAAATACGAAATCGGTGCAAGAATCCGTAAATACCGGGAAATGAGTGGTTTCAGCCAAAAGGAACTGGCACAGAAAATCGGTGTCAGCAACAGCCGTGTTTCCAACTGGGAACAGGGAATCAACCGTCCCGATGCGGATATTCTTGCAGATATCTGCAAGGCATTGAATGTATCTCCCAGTGAGCTGCTTGATGTCAGATTATCACCGGAAGATTTAAGCGAACAAGAGCGAAAGGTAATTATGGCTTATCGCACCAAACCAGACCTCAGAAAAGCTGTAAATATTCTTTTGGGTATTGAATAATTGTTTTTTCAGCAAAGAAAAAATCTTTCTGCACGAAAAAACAATACAGCTGTCCGCGGTTATTAACGGTTGAAAAGCCAAGTTGTTACTTTCGCTGAATTGTCGCTTGATTTCTATTGGCTGTTTTATGGAGTCTGACTAATTCAAGTCGCTTTTTGAAAAACACTTATATATAGAAAAAAGCCATTGACACTAAATTTATAGTATCAACGGCTTAATTTATAGTATCAACGGCTTTTGGTTTAATTATGAAATAAGTATTTCTGTACCTCATCAAGCAACATATACGCTATAGAGAGCTTGTTTTTATATCTGAGGCAGCTTGTTCTCCTTTTCTTTGGGTTCAACTATATTGGGCGAATATGTGCAGCATATCATTATGATTTGGATATCAACTGTTTTGTTGACACGCTGCTGTGTGATACGGCGGAGTTTTAGAATCAAACCAATGGGAGAAATCAAAATTTGCAGCAACTCGTCCCACCCTATTTAAGGAGAAAGAGATGAAATTCAAAACGATAAACACTATAATCTGTTCGGCAGCAATGTCAGCTGTTGTTGTGTCGGCGATATTTCTTGCGGAAATTATCCGTACCGCAAACGATTTGCTACTGTTGCCGTATCTGCTGTTTGTTGCAGTGATATATGCAGCCATGCTGTTAAGCGAAAGCAGGAAAACCCTCTTGCTAAAATGGGTTCTGGCGCTGCCTTTTTCCTTTTTATGTTTCGAATATTTTTGGCAGACACATTATTTTGTCAGAGCGCTAAACTGGATGGCAAAAGGCTATGGAAAGCAGTCTGCCGGCGGCAATTTTGCAGGGTTTCTGTTTCTTGTACTTTTATTCGTCCCTTGCATTGCCGGCATGATATTTGCATATTCCAGGTCATCTGAAAAAATCGAACGATATACAAAAGCGCAGTCTCTGGCGAGTCTACTGATTCTCATTTTGGTGATAATCGTTGTTGTATCGTTAGAATCGTTCTTTCCATCCTATCGTGATGTGCTATTATACAGTTACGGTTAAAATCTCCTTTTGCATCCCAAACCAAAAACGGCGCTGCCGCAGGAACATTTTCTCTGCGGCAGCGCCGTTTCACATTTCAGCGTACTTTACGCAAACCGACGATTACGTCTGTTTGCCGTTCGCTTTCTTTTTCTTTTCGATCTCCGCTTTTTTGGCTGCAAACTCCTTGTCGTCCAGGATGCCCTCCTTATGGAGTGCCTCCAATTTTTCCAGCAGTTTTTCCGGAGAATCGTCCTTATCCTTATTGTTGTTGGACTTCAGCTTGACACGTTTCTTTGCCTGCTGACGTTCCCGTTCCTTTTCTGCCTCTACCGCAACCAGCATTGCAGCATAGCGCTTGCGGTCGCCGAACCAGAACAGCACGATCAGGATGATACCGCCAGCCAGCGTGCCCATGCCGATCCACCACCCCGGCGGTGTATAGGTCATCGTCACAGTATGCGTTCCGGCAGGCAGCCGCAGACCGATCATTGCATCTACCACAACGATCTGTCCGGAGTCACCGCTCTGATTGTTCAGACTGGTGCTGCCGTCCTCGTTCTTGACCTCTTCTACCAGGTTGTCCACACGCTTGCCGTCAACCTTGATGGACCAACCCGGCTGATACGGGATAGAGGTCATCATGATCTGACCATCCTCTGCGGTGATCGTACCGGTGAGTTTCCGGTCGTTGCTCTTGGAAGAGTCAATCTGCCACTGGTTCTTCTTCAGCGTGTCGATATCTGCCTGGAACACATCCGGATGGTAGGTATAGAACAGGAAGTTCTTCACGATGGTGAACTTTTCATCGTTGGCAATGGTCATACGCAGCGTGATCTTCGTGCCGGGTTCGAACGAGCCAAGACGCAGGGCAATGTAGTTGTCGCCCTCGAAGTATTCACCCATGGACTCAAAGCCGCTGTGATTCTTGGCGTACTCGTCGGCAGCCTTCCAGGTGAAGTCACCCTCGTTTTCTGCCTTCCAGCTCTCTTCGTCTGCGCTCCACTCGCTTTCGTCCCAGGTGGACATCCACAGGTTGACCTTCTTCTGGAACTCTGTCTTGAAGTAGATGTAGATCGGGTCGCTGGAGTCTGCCACCAGGTGGAAGTCCACTGTCGGGTCACCGTCGCCGGTCACATCATACTTCGTCTGTTCGCCGTAAGGGCTGGTGGTAATGGAATCGCTGACGATAGGATCTTCTGCCAGGTTCAGCGGTGTGTAGTATTCGTGCCACGATGCAAACTGACCGTTTTCGTCGAATTCGGTGTTGCCGCTCATGGTACTCATGAAGATGTTCTGGCTGTTGAACGGGTTGTCGTTGCCCAGGTGGTCGATCTTCTGTACATCTTCATCCACCATATAACCGATGGACAGCGCATTGGTATTTTCATACGCCGTGATAGTCTTGTCCACGCCGTTTTCGTTTTTGTAGTCATACGCCCAGCGAGGTTCGTATGCCGGGTTCAGACGGCGGTTCTGGTCGAAGTTTTCTCCACGATCCAGCACATACTTGATGCCCAGCAGAGAGTCAGCGATCTCTGTGTTGCCGTCATAACGGGTGTAGTAGCTGTGCATACAATAGCCCATGGTCTCAATGAAGTTGATGACCCGGGTATTCATGACAGAACTGGAGTGGGAAATACCCTTCAGCCCGAATGCCGCATTGTCGTTGACACAGCGGAAGAAGGTCTTTTCTGCACGGTAGAAGCCGTCATCCTTTTCCTCCAGCATATCCGCAGCCGCTCTACCGTTCTGCACATAGTTCTGATAGGATGCACGGGTGGAATATGCCACCTCATCGTCGATATCCTTCATAGAATCCACTGCATTATAGGTTGCCTCGCCGCCGACCATAACCAGCATCATAGTCGTCAGCGCAATGCTTACGCCGCGCTTGCCCTCTGTCAGCTTGCCGCCGATCATGAAGTACAGCAGGATCAGATAGATGCCCATGAGTGCCGCAGAGATCCAGACTGCACCTTTTGCCATCTGGTCAAATTTCAGACCGGCAACAATGGCGATGATAACCGCCATCACCCCGGCAGAGCCGAGCAGATGTTTCTTCTGGATGCCGTCCTTGTTGGCAAATGCAGTTGCCGCCATGGTGAGGAAGATAAAGGACAGCAGGAACGAATAACGGAACGGCAGCCAGTTCGGCACCTGTCCGCCGTGCCACATCATGTCCACCGGTGTGATGAGCATGCACATTACCATCACAACGATCAGCGCTGTATAGCCCAGCTTTTTCTTCCAGTTGATCTTCTTGTTCATGTAGAACAGCGGCAGCAGCACCAGAGTGAGCAGACCGCAGTAGATCTCCGGCTTACCCTGGACGTTAACAGAGTCATACTGTGCCGGGAGCAGCTGCGGGAACATATCCAGCAGGTCGCACAGAAGTACCAGCAGCGGCGAATCCTGCGCATTTTCCAGCAGTTTCTGGCTCAGCGGGAAAGACTGGAACCGGAAGCTGTAGTCCGGATCCGTAAACTCGAATTTACCCAGTTTCAGTGCATTGTACACCGGCAGCAGCATGAATGCCGCACAAGCCAGTGCAATGACCGAGGAATATGCCACACGCACGATGGCGGTGAAATAGTCATAGCCCTTGCGCTTCTTGTCCGAACCTGCCAGCAGGTAGAAGAAGAAGTACAGTGCCACGAAAATGCAGATCATGTAGCCGATGTAGAAGTTTGCCACACACATCAGCGCCAGCGGAATGATGTAGTTCAGCCGTCTGCCGTCATCGACCAGATACTCGATGCCCAGCATGATCAGCGGCAGGAATACCAGACCATCCAGCCACATGGGATCGATCAGCTGGATCACCATATATGCCATCATGGAATACATGGTGGAGAACAGCAGGGACGGATAAGGCTGTACGTTCCGGCGCTTTTGCAGGAAATAGTTGAATGTCACGCCGGCAGCGCCCACTTTGCAAAGCTGCATGATAAGCAGGCTGCTCAGCATGAACTTCTCCGGCAGAAGCATCACGATCAAAGTAAACGGGCTGGCAAGATAATAGCCGATAATACCCATAAATTCACCGGAAAGGTTTCTGGACCAGTTGTAGAAAATGCTGCCGTCGCCCCAGAACGCATCACGAAGCGCTTCAAAATAGTAGACGTACTGTCCATTCAGGTCGAGGCAGAGCACGGATTCTTCGCCAAAGGGGTAGAGTCCGAAGATGGCATACGCCAGATAGGTCAGCGCAGCCGGAATGGCAAAGGCGATGAGATAGATCCGGTTCCGGACGATCCATCTTCCGATTGCCGAGAAAATGCTGCCGGCACTGATACCACGCTTGGTACGCAGCGGCACGGCTTGGGTGTTGGTGGTTGCCATGGAAGTCCTCCTTAAAGTATAGTGAGATACAGCCCGTCCCATCGGATGCAAACGGCGCTGCGGTGTGTTCCGCCGTTCCCCTCCAGCGGACAGAACAACAGATATCATCATTATAGCACAATCTTTTTCATTTGGCAAGCCCTTTTTATGCAAAAACACGCAAATTGATTTTTCTGACTCCTCCGTCCCTCCGGGACACCTCCTCTAAAGAGGAGGCAAAATGGAGAAAAACCAATTTGCGTGTTATGCTGTTATTTTTTTGAAATGCGGTTATGCCGTCTGGGCGAACTGAGAGCGGTACAGATCCGCATAGAACCCGTTCTTCGCCAGCAGTTCATCGTGCGTACCCTGCTCGATGATGTCGCCGTCCTTCATGACCAGGATCATATCCGCATTGCGGATGGTGGAAAGGCGGTGCGCAATGATAAAGCTGGTCCTGCCTTCCATCAGATGATCCATTGCCTTCTGGATCAGGATTTCGGTTCGGGTATCTACGGAAGAAGTCGCCTCGTCCAGGATCATGACCCGGTTGTCTGCCAGAATCGCACGTGCAATGGTAAGCAGCTGTTTCTGTCCCTGTGACACGTTGCTGGCGTCCTCGTTCAGCTCCATCTGATAGCCGTCCGGCAGCTGGCGGATAAAGGTATCTGCGTGGGCTGCCTTTGCGGCGGCGATGACCTCTTCGTCTGTGGCATTCAGTCTGCCGTAGCGGATATTCTCCATGATGGTTCCCTGAAACAGCCAGGTGTCCTGAAGTACCATGCCGAAAGATTCCCGGAGCTGATGCCGGTCGAAGTCCCGGACATCGTGTCCATCCAGCTTGATAGAACCGCTGTTGACATCGTAGAACCGCATCAGCAGTTTCACCATGGTCGTCTTTCCGGCACCGGTAGGACCGACAATGGCAACTTTCTGTCCCGGCTGCACCTTGGCGCTGAAATCGTGGATGATGCACTGTTCCGGCTTATAGCCGAAGGAAACGTGTTCGAAGTCCACGCTGCCCCTGACGTCTGCCAGCTGTACCGGATGCTCTGCGGTCTGGACTTCTTCGTCCTCTTCCAGGAACTCAAACACACGCTCCGTGGCTGCCGCCATCGACTGCACCTGGTTCAGCACCTGTGCAATCTGCTGCATGGGCTGGGTGAAGTTCTTCACGTACTGGATGAATGCCTGGATGTCACCGATGGTGATGGTGCCACGAATGGCGAGCAGTCCGCCGGACAGTGCCACAGCGGCATAGCCCAGGTTGCCCACAAACATCATGATCGGCTGCATCAGTCCGGACAGGAACTGGGACTTCCATGCGGAGTGATACAGGGTATCGTTTGTCTCCTGGAACTGGCGCACGGTGTCCTTTTCCTTGTTGTATGCCTGGATCACAGTCTGACCGGCATAGGATTCCTCGACCTGACCGTTGATATGTCCCAGATATTCCTGCTGCTGCTTGAAGTACTTCTGAGACTTCTTGACTACCAGAGAGATCAGCGTCACAGAAATGGGCAGGATAATCACTGCGATCAGTGTCATCAGCGGCGAGATGCGCAGCATCATGACCAGCACGCCCACCATAGTTGCCACAGAGGTGATGATCTGGGTAATGCTCTGGTTCAGACTCTGTCCCAGCGTATCCACATCGTTGGTGATGCGGGACAGCACTTCGCCGTAGGTGCGGCTTTCAAAATATGCCATGGGCATACGATCGATCTTTTCGGAGATGTCTTTCCGCATCCGGTAGCAGACCTTCTGGGTCACGCCGGTCATCAGCCAGCCCTGGACAAAGTTGAACAGGGTACTGAGCAGATACAGCCCCAGCACGAACAGCAGGATCTGTCCGATCTTCGTGAAGTCAATGCCGCCGGTTCCCTGAATCTTCGCCATCAGACCGTTTGCCAGCTCTGTGGTCGCCTTTCCCAGGATATCCGGGCCAATGACGCTGAACACCGTGGAGGCAACTGCACACAGGATCACGACAACTACCGCAGCATGATACTTTTTCATATACACAAACAGCTTGCCGATCGAGCCCTTAAAGTCCTTTGCCTTTTCCACCGGCATCTGACCGCCTCTCGGGCCGCCCATGCGCCGTCTTTCATTCGCCATCTGTCACCGCTCCTTTCTCTGTGTCCTCTTCCAGTCCCAGTTCCGCTGCGGAAAGCTGAGACTTTGCGATCTGCTGGTACACCTCACAGCTGCGCAGCAGTTCTTCGTGTGTACCCTTGCCCACGATCTTTCCCTCTTCCAGCACCAGGATCTGGTCTGCATGGAGGATGGTACTGATACGCTGCGCCACAATAATCATGGTGCTGTCCTGCACCTGCTCGCCCAGCGCTTTTCGCAGTGCCGCATCGGTTTTCAGATCCAGTGCGGAAAAGCTATCGTCAAAGACGAACACCTTCGGGTGCTTGGCAATGGCTCTGGCGATGGTCAGACGCTGTTTCTGACCGCCGGAAACATTGGTACCGCCCTGGGAGATATCGCTGTTGAACCGATCCGGCTTTTCTTCGATGAACTCCATCGCCTGGGCGATCTCTGCCGCCTGCTCTATCTCCGCATCCGACGCATCCGGATTGCCGAACCGCAGGTTGCCGGCGATCGTTCCGGAGAACAGCACGCCCTTCTGCGGCACAAAGCCGATCTGCTGCCGCAGCTCTTCCAGTGGCAGGTCACGCAGTTCCACGCCGTCCAGCGTAATGCTGCCCTCTGTGGCATCGTACAGACGAGGAATCAGATTCACCAGCGTGGACTTGCCGCAACCGGTGCTGCCAATGATGGCTGTAGTCTTGCCCGGTTCTGCGGTAAAGCACAGGTCGGACAGGGCATCTTCTTCGGCATGCGGATAGCGGAAATGGACATGGTCGAATGCCAGAACGCCCCTGCAGGTATCCAGGTGCTTCGGTGTCTCGCTTTCCTTGACGGAAGTCTCTGTCTGCAATACCTCATCAATTCGTCCGGCAGCTACCGATGCACGGGGCAGCATGACAGACATCATGGTCAGCATGAGGAAAGACATGACGATCATCATAGCATAGGTGATAAATGCCGTCATAGAACCGACCTGCATGGAGCCGCCGTCCACACGGTGTGCGCCGACCCAGACGATCAGAATGGTCAGACTGTACATAATCAGCATCATCACCGGCATCATAAAGGTCATGACACGGTTGACAAACAGGTTGGTCTTAGTCAGATTCCGGTTTGCCTGGTCAAAACGCTCTTCCTCGGTCTTTTCCCGTCCGAATGCACGGATGACCGACAGACCGGTCAGGATCTCACGGGAGACCAGGTTCACCTTATCCACCAGCACCTGCATCAGCTTGAACTTGGGCATTGCAATGGACATCAGCACGCCGACGATTCCCAGAATTACCAGAACCGCAAGGACAATGACCCAGCCCATGCCTGCGCCGGTATGTACCACCTTCAGAATACCGCCCACGCCCAGGATCGGCGCATACAGCAGCATCCGCAGGAAAATTGCCGTCACCATCTGCACCTGCTGGATATCGTTGGTACTGCGGGTGATGAGAGATGCGGTGGAGAACTGATCCATCTCCGCACTGGAGAACTGCATGACACGCTGAAACACTCTTCCGCGGAGATCACGTCCCACGCCTGCACCCACACGGGAGGCGAAATAGCCGACGCAGATCGCCGCAGCCATCATGGCGAATGCCATCGCCATCATCTTGCCGCCGGTGCGCCAGAGATAGCTGGTCTGGATCTTGTCTACGTCCAGTCCGGCATCCTTGTCGCACTGCACTGCATATGCCACGCCCATGGACTTCACCAGAGAGTCCCCCATGGTGTCCAGCATATCCTCCAGCTGGGAGCGCATCTGGTTCACCGTCTCTTCCGTGAGCTGACCGCTCTGCTGCATTGCCGCAAACACCGGGCGCACATCCACACAGGTCACCGTGGTCTCATTGCCGTCGTCGTCCTCTTCGGTGCGCTGGAACGGTTTCAGTTCCACGCCCATCATAGCGCCGATCTCTTCCACGGACATCTGTTCCATCTGCGCCGCCGCATTGGGGTCGGTCTGCTGCTGCGCCAGCATCTGGCGGAAGCTATCCTCGCTCATCATGGACATCTGATAATTCAGCAGCACCGGCACCAGCAGGTCGCTGTCCAGTTCGTCCAGTTTCTTTTCCGACAGGCTGTCTTTCCGGTTCTCGCCGTCATAGGCATCCTGCCACTGGTTCTGTTCCTTCTCGGTCATGAACAGCTGGGCATTGTCAAACTCCTCCGCCGTGATCTTTTCCGGCAGGATGTGGGCTACGCCGCTGTTCTGAATGCCTGTGTCGATGATATCCGATGTATACTGGGGCAGCGACAGGTCGCAAAACGCCTGCACCACCAACAGCACGAAAATCACCAGCACAGATTTCCAGTAAGGTTTCAGGTTCTTGAAAAGCTTACCCATTGGCTTGTTTCTCTCCTTTCATCTCATCCAGTTCTTCCGATGCCGCCGTATAGAGCCGCCGCAGCAGTTCCATCAGCTGATCGGACTCTTCCTGCGTGAATCGTTTCTGGATACCCCGGTGAAATTCCTCCAAAAGCTGATTGGCACGCTGCACCTCTGTCTCTCCGGCAGCCGTCAGCGTCACATAGGTGTTGCGCCGATCCTCCCGGCAGACTTCCCGGCGGATATAGCCGTTGTTCTCCAGTCCACGCAGCGTCCGGGACACCGCCGGCTGCGGCACACGCATCAGCCTGGTCAAGGTCGATACCGTACAGCCCTCCGGATTCGTCTTTCGGTGGCGGAACACCAGAAACATCAGCATATACTCCTGCCGGGACAGGGGCAGCAGAGAAAACACATTCAGCCCACGAAACGCATTCATCACGCCGAAAAACGTGTTTGCCTCACAATCCATCTTTCCAAAGCCTCCTATATCTATAACTGTGTTATAAAATAACTTTGTTCTATTATAACGCACGACATTTATTTTGTCAAGTGAATTTTGTCGTTTTCACCTGACGCACACAAAAAAAGTGCATCCCACTAAAACGCAGCGGAATGCACGAAAAAGTTTTATTCAATTTGTTCAGCCCAGCCGTTTTTTCAGATCTTCCCACACACGGCGTGAGATCTCAGCGGTATGGTCAGCATCCCCGTCCGGCAGGGAAAGATTCCGCAGGACACAGACGGAAATGGTCAGATCCGCCAGCAGCAGAACCACCAGTCCCACCGCCAATTTCCCGGAAATAAATCCGGGAAGGCGATGATACAGCATCATCAGAAACGGATTGATCCGGTACAGGGCAAATGTCCCCAGCAGACCAAAGGGCAGCATGGTCTCCAGACAGATACGGCCGTGGATGTTGAACCGCATATCGTGATAGTCCCACCAGCGGGTGTGGAACACCCGTTCCATCAGAGCACTTACCGCATATTCCAGCAGGCTGCACAGCAGAATGATGGAAAAGAACACGTGCCAATAGCTGTAGTGGCTGTCCTGGAACAACAGGGTGATGCCCACCATGCCTGCGCCGTAGATCGGGCAGCAGGGCCCCAGCAGAAAGCCACGGTTGGTGATGCGCCGTTCCCGGACGCCCATATATAATGTTTCCATGCACCAGCCCAAGGTGGCATAGGCAAAGAAAAGGATCACATAGTCAGAAAGATAATGTACCATAAACTCACACCTGCTTTCTTCGGAGCAGTGCAGCGGCAGCGTGGAAAAAGCCCACCACGGTCTCCAGGGTGGAACAGTACTTGTCCGCCATGCAGACCAGAACTGCCTCTCTGGAACGCGGCACAAACCGCAGCGTCAGCGGCCACATATGGGTGGTGATGATGTGCTGTACCTCTGCGTTGACGTGAAACCGCATCGCCGCATTTCTGCAGGCGATGTGCGGATGGGCAAAGCCGTGCAGCACGCCCTCATCCTGGTGCGTGTGCCAGTCATACAAATAAAAGTCGTGGAGCAGTGCCCCGACGATCAGATTTTCATAGTTTACGCGGATGTGCAGCTTTTCTGCCATAGCACAGCTGATATGTACCACAGAAAGGCAGTGCTGCAGCGTGCTGGTCGATCCGTGCTGCACGTATTCATCCATGGAGCAGACGGCGCTGTCCTGCAGATATTCCGCAAGCTTACCTTTTGCCAGATCGTATGCTTCTTTTTCCTGTAACGACATAGATTCCTCCTGCTGCGCATTTGCAGCAACTGAATTTCTGCCGGCAGACCTGCCGGCGATCCCCTATTGGTATCTTCCCCTGCAACATTCTCTTTCCACTACATTATAGCGGATTTTTGCCGAATTGTCAACAAAGTCTGCGTTATTTTTTCCCACACAGCGCAAAAAATGCGGTGTCCTTCTGCGTCCGATTCCGGCAGTTTGACGAAAAATCCGGAGAATGTGACACTTTTCTGCATACTGCGGTACACTTTTTGTGCATTTTCGGTTGCAACATCCCCGAAAATATGCTACAATAAAGGCAATACCGCACAAAGCACAACACAAAGGAGGACCACGCTTGAAACATTTTCCATTCCTGCTTTCCCTTGCCGCCGGACTGGGGACAGCCTGCATTCTGGGCGGCTTTTCTGCAGCGGCGTACAGCGTCGGGGGGACTGTTCCCGTTGCCACCGAAACCACCCAGCCCTCCGGCAGCTGGGGCATGACGGAAAGCGGCAGCCGCTGTTACTACGACGCCCAGGGCGAATGCGTCACCGGCGAAGTGACCATCGACGGCACGGACTATCTCTTCGACTACACCGGGGCGCAAAAGACCGGCTGGCGCACGGTGAACGGCATCCGCCGCTATTATGACCCGGTCACAGGAGAACCGGTCTCCGGCTGGGTGGAGTCCGGCGGTCACCGCTATTATGCGGACAGCGGCACCGGAAAGCTGACCGGCGAACAGACGCTGGACGGACACCGGTACCAGTTCGACCCGGACTGCGGCACCCAGACGGTGGGCATCTGCACATTTGCTGACGGGACGGTCTCCTATTATAATAGTATAGACGGCAGCATCCAGACTGGCTGGCAGAAAGACGGCAGAGACATCTACTATTTCAGCCCGGACACGGAGACCGCACTGGTGGGGATGCAGCAGCTGGACGGCAGTTCCTATTACTTCGAAAGCGATGGCAAACTGGTGCGCAGCCAGACCGTCCTCATCGACGGCGTGACCTATCGTGCCGCCGATGACGGCAAGCTTTCCACCAACACCACCCCGGTCATGGGCAAGTCCCAGGCGACAGCCGCACAGATGACCGCCTACATCCGCTCTGTCAATCCCAATGTAGCGCAGAGCGTCCTGGACATGATCCCCTACTATCTCAGCGAGGGCGAGGCAGAGGGCGTGCGTGGGGACATTGCCTTTGCGCAGTCCTGCCTGGAGACCGGAAACTTCACCTTCCGTGGCTCTGCCGTGACGCTGAGCCAGAACAATTTCTGCGGCATGGGCGTGACGCAGAACGGCATGAAAGGCAATTCCTTTGCCACGCCCCAGCTGGGCATCCGGGCGCAGATACAGCATCTGAAAGCCTACGCCTCCACTGAGCCGCTGAAACAGGACTGCATCGACACTCGTTTCCGCTATGTCCAGCGTGGCTGTGCGCCCTATGTGGAGTGGCTTGGCATCCAGGAGAACCCGAACCACAAGGGCTGGGCATCCGGGGCGAACTACGGGGCAAAGATCCTGCGGATACTGGCGCAGATTTTACAAATGTAAAAAAATCAAAAACCGGCTCCTGCATGGGAAATGTGGGAGCCGGTTTTTGGGTTATTGCAATAGAATTATGCTGTATAAGGCAGTGTCTGTACGATATGCACCAAGAATTGCAGCAGAACTACAGCATCGTTTCCGGTTATATCGCCGTCGCCGTCACAGTCGCTGTTCTGCTTGGCAGCATCATTCAGAATCACCGCACCAGAACAGAACTTGTTCAGCAAAACAGCATCAGTAATATCTACGCGTCCGTCAAGGGTAATGTCACCATAAATGACGGTAGGTGTTTCGGAATCCTTTTTGGTGGTGGTAGTGATTTCAGTTGTTGTGATATTGTTCAAAGAAACAAAAGGAATGTCATTTTCCTTAGCATAGGTTTCTGCGTAGGAACCAGTGTAGCCGTAGATTGTCAAGTTATTGCAATCTTCAAAAGCAAAGCTTTCAATACTTGTCACACTGTCTGGTATAGTAATTGTCTTTAAGCCGGTACAGCCATAAAAAGCATATGTTCCAATACTCATCACGCTGACCGGTATCGTGATTTCTATCAAACTGATACAACCGAGAAAAGCATACTCTCCAATACTCGTCAAACTGTTCGGTATCGTGATTTCTGTCAAACTGGTACAGTAGCCAAAAGCCCACTCTCCAACACTTGTCACACCGTCCGGTATTGTAATTGCCGTCAAACTAGCACAGCCATCAAAAGCATACCCCCCAATGCTTGTCACACTGTTCGGTATTGTGATTGCTGTTAAACTGGTACAGTAAAAAGCACTATATCCAATTTCCGTCACGCTGTCCGGTATCATAATTGTTGTCAAACTGGTACAGTAGGAAAAAGTACCATTTTCAATACTAGTCACGCTGTCCGGTATTGTGATTGCTGTCAAATTGGTACAGCCGGAAAAAGCAAACTCTCCAATGCTTGTCACACTGTCTGGTATTCTGATTTCTGTCAAACTGGTACAGCCGGAAAAAGCACTATATCCAATTTCCGTCACGCTGTCGGGTATCGTGATTGATATCAAACTAGTACAGCCGGAAAAAGTGCTATGTCCAATTTTTGTTATACTGTCCGGTATCGTAATTTCTGTTGCCAACTCTCCGTTTACATAAAGATTGGCACCATGACTCAATGGATTATCGATGAAATCAATCTTACACCAAGATTCCAAATCAGAAATATAAACGTTTTTCAAATTGGTGCAGTTGGAAAAAGCATCATCTCCAATACTCGTCACGCTGTTCGGTATTGTGATTGCTGTTAAACTGGTGCAGTCGAAAAAAGCATATGCTTCAATACTTGTCACGCTGTCCGGTATAACAGCATTGCCAGTGCAAGTTGTCCCGTCAATCAAAATTCCGTTCACAATGACCAATGGGTTTTCTTCTTGCTTTTCAGCTAACCATGGTGTTTCAGAGAAAGCTTGTTTTCCAATACTTGTCACGCTGTCCGGTATTATAATTTCTGTCAAACTGGTGCAGTCGAAAAAAGACCATTCTCCAATACTTGTCACACTGTCCGGTATCGTGATTTCTGTCAAACTGGTACAGCCGTAAAAGGTATACCCTCCAATACTCGTCACGCTATCTGGTATTGTGATTTCTGTCAAACTGGTGCAGCCGTAAAAAGTATCCCTTCCAATACTTGTCACGCTGTCCGGTATTGTGATTGCTATTAAACTGGTGCAGTTGGAAAAAGCATCATCTCCAATACTCGTCACGCTGTCTGGAATGGTAATTTCAGTTAAACTATTACAATCATAAAAAGTCCATGACCATATGCTCGTCACAGGTTTTCCATCAATCTCCGACGGAATTTCTACAGTCGCAGCGTCTCCATTGTACCCAGTAATCACAACTTCACCTGCATCTGTTACATCATAGGACAGGTCTCCATAAGTCTTATCTTCCGCACTCGCCGACAGCACCGTACCCACGCTTTCCAGCACATTCTGCACCCCAGGCAATCCCACGCCGCCGACGCAAAGCGCCCCGGCGGTCACAGCCGACAAAACTTTTTTCCACAATCTCATTTACAGCATCCTCCTAAATCGAAATGGAATTTTACAATTCTAATTCACATTATAACTCAAAAAAAAAAAAGTGACTAAATTTAGGCTTAACTGTAAATTTCAACACTTTATCTGCATTTTTACAAAAAAATCCCGGTTTCCGCACCCACGCAGAAACCGGGAATGTTTTTGTGATTATGCTCCCTGCTCCAGCATCGCCAGAATCTCCCGGACCTTTTTCTCCGGGAGCGCCGTCAGCTTGAACCGCTGCTGCCGGGGTCCGTTGCAGGTGATATATAAATGGCAAACCCCATACTGCTTTTGCATGGGCGTCTGCATAATGTCCGTGCGGACGATGCGTGCATGGTTCACCGTGATGGTGTGGAATGTGAACCAGCTGCAAAAGTGCATCTGCAGGTGCTGGTCATCCATGGTCACAGACTCCGAGACCATCGCCACAATGCGGATGCAGAGCAGCCACACCAGCGGAATAATCATCATGACGGAAAAGAAGCGGATGATCGCTCCCACGCCGGGCAGCAGCCACAGCAGGAAAAACCGCACCGGAAAAATGGCGCAAAGCCCGATCACCGGCGGCCAGACGAACGACCAGAAAAACTTGATGTTGGATTTTGCGTGCAGCTTCGGATGTTCCATCACCGGCACGGCGTGCAGGCGTTCCAGCAGGGGCTGGGAGCTTTTTTTGCGCATCAGCGGAATCAGCACCGGCAGGGTGTCACGCCGGCTGCCATAGCCGGGGCAGCGGATGTGCAGCGAGACCATGCCGAAAATCTTCATCACCAGGTTCTGCCGCAGATCGGGAAAGATGATGGCGGTGTCCCGGAGATGATACCGCCGCCGGGTGATGATGCCCGTATGCACCGAGATAAACTCACTGCCGAACCGCATCTTGAATCTGCCGTAACGCAGCAGATTCCGCCCGAACGAGATCAGCCACAGTGCCAGAATGATGATGCCGATGGTGACGGCGATACGTGGTACGCCGTGAAACGCCGTGGACGCTCTGTCTGTAGCATCCTCCAGGAGCTGCTGCGCCTGGAACTGCTCCAGCAGGTCAGACGTGATACGACCGCCCTGGAAAAAAAGGGTCGCAATGTACAGCGCCCCGGAAAAGCTGCTGGAAAACAGCGCCGAGAACAGCATCGTCCGCCAAGCCGGCGTGTGATATGCCGCCTCCTCCGACTTGCCGTTTTGCAGCACCGGGATATTCTGCCGCAGCCGGTGCAGGTCACGCAGATACAGCGTCAGCTGCATATCCGCATCCGGCATTGCGCCCGCCGCCGTACTGATGCGCAGACACGCCGCCCGGAGCGGCCGGAGGTAAAAGGGGTGTTCCTCTACGGTGGAGGCGATGCGCTCCAAAGGGATCTCCGTGACACGCTGCAGCAGGATGCCGCTCCGGGAGCGGATGGTCACTTCGTCGAAATAGTAGGTGCAGGCGTGCCAGCGGAGCGTTCCGATCCCCAGGATCAGCAGCGCCACCAGCAGGTCAAACCACACGCCGGCACCCCAGTCGATGAGATTCTGAAACGAGAACGGATAAAACCGCAGACTGCGCAACAGCGGAAAAATCAACAGCCACAGGTTTTTGGCGCTGTACCGCAGGATCTTGATGGGATGCTCCCGGTAAACTGCCGGGGATGCCGCAGCCGTCCGGGTCATGGCTCGCTCCTTTCCGTGTCGTCTGCCGGAGGTGCTTTCGTCTCCTGCATGGCGCTTTCGAATGCGTCAAAGTCCGGACCCTCTTCCGGCAGCACAGGCTGTTCCACCACGCGCTGGCTGTGGCTGTACACCGTCTTTTGCAGAAACGCCTGGATCTCCTCCGCATCGGAGCGGCTCAGAAACGCCAGAATGACTGTGCCGCCGTAGGCATGGAGCGGAATGAAGTTCATCCCGGTCTTTTCCGAAAACGGCGCTCGAAAAATGCTGCTGAACTGGAGCGCCTGGGTGCGCATGGTCTGTTCCTGTACAAAGAAAATGCCGCACTTCCGGGTGATATGCGTTGCCGAAACGCTGTAGACAACGGTGCAGAACCACATGGGCAGTAGCAGCGTAGACAGCAGCACCGCCGCCGCAGCGACGATGACTGTCAGCGTCCAGAGCATCCAGTGGGGAAGTACCGCTAAAAAGTACCATATCAATCCGATCAGCACCGCCGACACCACAGGTGCAGCGATCTGCAGAGTATATTGTGCGTGTTTGTCGGCAGTATACTGCTTCATCTGCGCCTCCTGTGGAATTCTCCGGCGGCACTGCACGGCTGTGCCTTTTCACACACCGCTGCGCCGCCGCAACTTCTAAACGGGTTGGATATCTTCATAAACTATTATACCCCGATATGGCATTTTCGTCAAGAGATATGGGGAAATTGTTACGTAAATCAATTTTTATGCCTTCTTTGAAAATGCACCCACAAGATATGCCTTGTGCTAAGAAAAATGCTCTGTAATGATCTATCCCCCTGTCAGCTTACGCTGACATCCCCCTTTTCAAGGGGGACTATCCGAAAAATTGATTTACATGAGAAATTGTTATGCAAAAGCACTGCTGCCCCTGTCCAACGAAAGGAGACTGCCGCTATGCTGGAAACCATTGCATCCTATATCTGGAGTGCCGGACTATTGGTGCTGCTGCTCGGCACAGGTGTTTTTCTCACCATCCGGCTGCGCTTTCTCCAATTCCGGGGATGGCGCACCATTCTGAAACGCACTTTCGGCAGTCTGAAAGAGAAAACCGCCGGCGAGAACCGCACTGCCCTCACCCAGTTCCAAACCTTTTCCACCGCCCTGGCAGCCGCCATGGGAACGGGAAACATCATCGGCGTGGCGGCGGCGCTCTGCATAGGCGGTCCGGGCGCTGTCTTCTGGATGTGGGTCTCTGCCCTGCTGGGAATGGCGCTGACCTACAGCGAAAACGTCCTTGCCCTGCGCTATGCCCGGACACTGCCGGACGGCAGACGAGTGGGCGGTCCCATGGCATATCTCCGGTTCGGACTGCACAGCCGGGTACTGGCGGCATTCTATGCCGTTTGCTGTATTGCCGCATCCCTGGGCATGGGCAACATGACCCAGAGCAGCGCCATTTCCACTCTGGCAAAGCAGGCGTTTTCCCTGCCGCCGCTGTGGACGGCGGTTGGCGTTGCAGTACTGCTGGGCATCATTCTGCTCCGTGGCACAAGCCGCACCGGAAAGGTCATCCAGTGGCTCATGCCGCTGCTGTCCGCCGTGTACCTGCTGGCGGCGTTCGGCGTGACCATAACGCATCACGATGCCCTGCCGGGTGCGTTCCGGGACATCTTCTGCGGTGCATTCGGGATTCGTGCCGTAGGCGGCGGCATTTCCGGCGCTGTGCTGAAACAGGCGGTACAGACCGGACTGCGCCACGGCATCTTTTCCAACGAGGCAGGTCTGGGCAGCAGCGCCCTGGTCCACGCCGGCGGCAGTTCGGAAGATGCGGCACTCCAGGGAATGTGGAGCATGGTGGAGGTGGCGCTGGATACGCTGGTCTGCTGTACCCTCACAGCGCTGGCAATTCTCACCAGCGGCGCACTGACGCAGGCAGACCACGCCGGGGCGATCATCACCGCAGCGTTTTCCGGCATTTTCGGCGGCGCTGCCCCGGAGGTCATGGCAATCCTGACAGCGCTGTTTGCGTTCTGCACACTGATCGGCTGGTGCTGCTGCGGTGAACAGGCGGTGCGGTATCTGGGCGGCGAGCGGCTGCGGCTGCCCTATCGCCTGCTGTTCTGCCTGTGTGCCGGGATCGGTGCGGTGGTGTCGCTCCGGTCGGTGTGGGCGCTCTCGGACATTGCCAACGGACTGATGGCGATTCCCAACCTGCTGGGGCTGATGCTGCTGGGCTGGCGTGTCAGCGACAGGGAAAAATAAGCCGCAGAAAAAACGGCGCACTCCAACCGGAATACGCCGCTTTTTCATAAGGTTTAAGGGGACAGTTCCGCCAGGCGGTACCGTCATAGAAGAGTTTGAAATGAGTGGAACATCCACTCAGAAAGGAAAGCTTTGTTCTCAGAACCTGTCTTCACAAGAAATATATGTGGATTTTCGAGCATAATTTTGTTGCAGACAAG
>ERZ808270.118-NODE-118-length-48718-cov-8.930954_pt1 | contig 48718 bp, 34 predicted proteins | sample MGYA00521082_ERZ808270 | MGnify/ENA primary metagenome ERZ808270 (study PRJEB31516, sample SAMN03275594) | gut metagenome | biome: mammalia-associated habitat; material: feces | host: Papio cynocephalus | place: Kenya | collected 2012-07-27 ... | reverse complement strand
TCGCGAAAAACTCCTCTAAATTCTTTACATTCGAGTAAATCAGAAAGTTGAATAATATAATAAGGTAATAGGCTTGTAATATAATAAGGTAAAAAGAAAATCATCATGATAACAACACTCTTATCCGCCACCCCAACACTCGACACAGGCAACACAGCCTGGATGATTGTAGCAACAGTTCTCGTACTTCTCATGAGCATTCCGGGCATAGCGCTCTTCTATGGCGGACTCGTCAGGCAGAAGAATGTGCTAAGCGTCATCATGCAAACCATGCTCATCGTGGGCGTTGTTTCGCTGCTATGGGTGGCAATCGGCTACTCATGGGCGTTCGGCACGGGATTCAAAGAAAGCGGCTCATGGGCGTGGTGCTTCATGGGCGGATTCGACAAGATTTTCCTAAACGGCGTGACGGTAGACAGCCTAACGCCGACAGGCATTCCGGAGCTTACGTTCGCCATGTTCCAGTGTATGTTCGCACTCATCACCCCGGCACTCATTCTCGGCGCTTTCGCCGAGCGCATCAAGTTCAAGGGCTATATGGTATTCACCATTCTATGGGTCGTCATCGCCTATTTCCCCATGGCCCACTGGGTATGGGGCGGAGGATTTCTCCAGCAGATGGGTGCTCTTGACTTTGCCGGCGGAACAGTGGTGCACATCAATGCAGGCATCTCGGCACTCATAATATGCCTTATGATAGGACAGCGCGACGACTACAAGAAAGGCCATGCCATCCTTCCACACAACGTGACCATCGTATTTATGGGCACATCATTTCTATGGCTCGGGTGGATGGGATTCAACGCAGGCAGTGGTCTTGCAGCCGACGGCATCGCTGCCAACGCCTTCATGGTGACGCACGTGGCTGCCGCTGCTGCCGCCGTCACCTGGATGACTATCGACTGGACATGCAACAAGAAGCCTACCACCGTTGGTGCATGCACAGGCGCCGTGGCAGGACTCGTAGCCATCACGCCCGCTGCCGGTTCTACAGACATCATGGGAGCGTTCGCCATCGGCATCATCACCCCTATCATTTGTTTCATAATGGTGGCTGTCATCAAACCCTACTTCAAGTATGACGATGCACTCGACGCTTTCGGCGTGCACGGCATGGGCGGCATTATCGGCTCCATCCTCACCGGAGTGTTCGCCACGCAAGCGGTGACTGGCAACGGAGGCGCCGAAGGTGCACTCTACGGCGGCTGGCACCAACTCTGGGTGCAGCTCATTGCCACGCTCGTGAGCATCGTCTTCAGCGCAGCTGTGACCTATATACTTTACGTCATAGTTGACAAGACCATCGGCATGCGCGTCTGCCGGCGTGTTGAGGAAGAAGGTCTCGACATCTACGAGCATGGCGAGAGCGCTTACAACTGACATTCCTAACCTACAATAAAACCTTTTTTGACGCAGCCTCCTGTCCACGACGCCGTGGGCAGGAGCTTTTTATCACTTCAAACCAATAAAAGAAAACATATATGTGTGGAATAGTATCTATCTTCAATCTCCGGAATCAGACCCCCGAACTGCGCCAGAAGGCTCTTCGCATGAGCCGCAAGATTCGTCACCGCGGTCCTGACTGGAGCGGCATTTATTGCGGAGGCTCCGCCATTCTCGCCCATGAGCGTCTGTCAATCGTAGACCCCGAGTCGGGCGGTCAGCCACTGTTCTCCCCCGACGGCAATCAGGTGCTTGCCGTCAACGGCGAGATATACAACCACAAGGCCATCCGCTCCCGCTATGAGGGGAAGTACGCGTTTAAGACGGGCAGCGACTGCGAGGTGATACTCGCGCTCTATCGCGACAAGGGCATCGACTTTCTCGAAGACCTGAGCGGCATCTTTGCCTTTGCTCTCTACGACAAGGAACGCGACGAATTTCTCATCGCACGCGACCCCATCGGCGTCATACCTCTTTATATAGGCTACGACAACGACGGCACGGTCTACGTGGCTTCCGAGCTGAAGGCTCTTGAGGGCGAGTGCGAACGTTACGAGCCTTTCCTGCCTGGCCACTACTACTGGAGCCGCGAGCCGGGAATGAAGCGCTACTATCGACGCGACTGGTTCAAATACGATGCCGTGAAAGACAACACGGCAAGTGTCACTTCTATACACGACGCTCTTGAGGATGCCGTGCGCCGACAGTTGATGAGTGATGTGCCGTATGGCGTGCTGCTCTCTGGCGGTCTCGACTCGTCTGTCATCTCTGCCATTGCCGAGAAATACTCAGAACGACGCATTGAGGCTGACGGGAAGGAACGGGCATGGTGGCCACGGCTCCACTCGTTCGCCGTGGGACTCAAGGGAGCACCCGATCTTGCCAAGGCGCGGCTCGTGGCTGAACACATCGGAACCGTTCACCACGAGATAAACTACACTATCCAAGAAGGGCTCGACGCCTTGCGCGACGTTATCTATTTCACCGAGACTTATGACGTAACTACCGTCCGGGCCTCAACTCCTATGTACTTGCTGGCACGTGTGATAAAGTCGATGGGCATAAAGATGGTGCTCTCGGGCGAGGGTGCCGACGAGATTTTCGGAGGCTATCTGTACTTCCACAAGGCTCCCGACGCGCGCGCCTTCCACGAGGAAACGGTGCGCAAGCTCTCCAAACTCTATCTCTACGACTGCCTACGCGCCAACAAGAGCCTGTCGGCATGGGGCGTGGAGGGACGTGTGCCCTTCCTCGACAAGGAATTCCTCGACGTGGCGATGCGCACGAATCCAGAGGCGAAGATGTGTCCTGGCAAAACTATCGAGAAGAGAATAGTGCGCGAGGCATTCGCCGACATGCTGCCCGAAGAGGTGGCATGGCGGCAGAAGGAGCAGTTCAGCGACGGCGTGGGCTATTCATGGATAGACACGCTGAAACGCGTGACAGCAGAGCAAGTGACCGACGAGCAGATGGCACATGCCGCCGAACGCTTCTCCATCAACCCTCCGCGCTGCAAGGAAGAATACTTCTACCGCTCTATCTTTGCCGAGCACTTCCCGTCAGAGTCGGCGGCACGCTCCGTGCCGAGCGTGCCGAGCGTGGCGTGCTCCACGGCGGAAGCCCTCGCGTGGGACAAGCATTTCAAGAACATGAACGATCCGAGCGGAAGAGCAGTGGCTGGCGTACACGAACAGGCTTACTGATAGAAGTTACGCAAGACGCAAATTACTGATGAGCCTGATACATTACTGATATATTATGCCCCTCCGATAGGGCTATGATTAAAATAATTTGCTCTATTTAAAATAATAATGTAACTTTGTATCAAATATAACAATATCAGTATATGGGAAAAGTAATTCTTACGGGCGACCGTCCAACCGGTAAGCTCCATTTGGGCCACTACGTTGGCTCCCTCCGCCGCCGCGTCGAACTGCAGAACGCGGGTGATTTCGACCGCATGTTCGTGTTCATGGCTGATGTTCAGGCCCTCACAGACAATGCCGACAATCCTGAGAAGATCCGTCAAAACATCATTGAGGTGGCTCTCGACTATCTCTCCGCCGGACTCGACCCAACAAAGTGTACGCTCTTCATACAAAGCCAGATTCCAGAGCTCGCCGAGCTGACAACTTATCTGATGAACCTCATCACTGTGTCGCGCGTGCAGCGCAATCCTACCGTGAAGACCGAGATAAAGATGCGCAACTTCGAGGCCAACATTCCTCTTGGTTTCTTCTGCTATCCCGTAAGCCAGGCTGCCGACATAACGCTCTTCAAGGCAACCACCGTACCCGCCGGCGAGGATCAAGAGCCGATGCTTGAGGTGACGCGCGAGCTGGTACGCCGTTTCAACCAGACTTACGGCGATGTGCTCGTGGAGCCTGAGATAATGCTGCCTGAGAACGCTACTGCACGACGCTTGCCGGGCACCGACGGCAAGGAGAAGATGTCGAAGTCGCTCGGCAACTGCATCTATCTCTCCGACTCTGCCGCCGACGTGTGGAAGAAGGTGAAGAAGATGTCTAACGGTGCGCCGCGCATGAGCATGGATGAGCCGGGCCACTTGGAGGGCAACGCCGTCTTCACATATCTCGAGGCATTCAGCACGCCCGACGACTTCGCTGAGTTCTGGCCTGAATACAAGAATCTCGACGAGCTGAAGGAGCACTACGTGCACGGCGGCATCGGCGACGGCACTACCAAGAAGTTTCTCAACAATGTGCTCAACAAGATGCTGGAGCCTATGCGTGTGCGCCGCCACGAGTTTGAGCAGGACATACCTGAGATTTACAACATACTCAAGAAAGGCACCGAGGCTGCACGCGCCACTGCCGCCCAAACCATGGACGAGGTGCGCAAGGCTATGCGCATAGACTATTTCAACGACGCCGAGCTCATACGACAGCAGGCTGAGAAGTTCCGCGCGAAGTAATGTAATCTACGCTTATTCATAATATAAAGAGGTGTGGCAAAAGGAAATAAAAACATCCTTTTGCCACACCTCTTTTTTTTATTTCCGCAAGTATCTTATTTGCGAAGCGCCTTATTGTCCTCCGAGTCGCTCGAAGAACGTTATTATTTCCTCCCAGGTCTTGAACTCGTCGCTGCCCCACTCTATTGTCGTGCCCATGAAGTCGGGCTGTGGGGAAGGAGCGATGAGATAGTCGCCATATTGCAACTGGCGCTCATTGGAGAAAATCACGCGTCCCCAGGCAGGCGCACTCAGATACTGCTCCACCCATTTCATGTCGTCGACCATTGCCGACGGATTGTTGGCGAAGGACGGAGCAAGCACATACACATTATAATGTTCGAGAAGCATCTCGTAAGCCTTGTGCATTGATGCCGTCGCCTTGCCGTAAGAGTCGCGCAAGGTAGCAATGTCGATGTAGACCACGGGGCGCTCACGTCCCTCCTGTCGGTCGTCGATGTAGCGTATGATGGGAATGAGATAGTGCATGGCAATCTTGTCGGTCAGGCGGTGTTCGCCGTGGAAACTGATTGCCATTGGATAGTGCTGGGAGAAAATATCGAACGTATGCACCACGGGGTCGGCGTCGCCGAAGAGTCCGACGACGCGCTGACGCTCCTCGTCGGTGACGGAAGAGAAGCAGTGGGTGGTAATCTCGGAATACTCCTTGATGAGTCCCTTCGTGACCATGAATTCCTGCACGCCGTCCTCACGCGGATTCTGAAACACCTGCTTGCCTGTGAACTTCGACATCGTGTCGCCCATCTCAAACGCCGGGTTGACAACGATGCGGTCGTAGCCCGTCAGCATCTCCGTGTACATGCCTCCCATGGAGGTGCCGATGATGAGGTCGGGCTTCTCTTCCTCACACATCTGACGCAGCATCTGAAGAGCTTCCTCCGGATGCAGTGGAATGTCGCGTGCCACGACAGTGGCGTTGGGCAGCAGTGTGCGCAGCATGGTCACCGTGCCCGACTGGGCTGACGAGCCGAAGCCGTGCACATACATTATCTTCTTGCCCGACATGAGGTCGGGGTATTGCTTTACATATTGGTTTTCCATTGTTATTATTACAAGTTGACGAGTTGGGAAGTGGACGAGTGGACGAGTTGACGAGTTGCTTGTTTGGAAGTTGACGAGCTAACTGTCAGTGCGCCCTTATACGTGTTGAGCGTCAGTTCCACGCAGTCGGCGTCGCCGAGCGAGCGGGCGTCGATGCTGAAATATCGCTGCACGGTGTAGTATTCCGGCACTCCGCCCTGGTCGTGATAGAGCACGAGATGGAGAGTGCGCTTGCCCGTTTCGTCCGTTGTGACGCCGTTGCTGACGATGCCTATCGTCTGTATGGCGTCACTGCCGTCGGTTTTGCCGCTCTTCAGCAAGAGCGAAATGTTGAGATAGGAGCCGTTGGCAGACATCCACATACTCTGAAATCCTGTGGCATCGGTGCGCATATTCTTCACGTCAGCCGCTTCCACTACTCCCAGCACGGGCACCTGCGCCACTGAACGCGCCCTCACGATTGGAGTTGTGGAGGCATCCGATGGCGTCTTGTCGTAGTAGACGAGGGCACGGTAGATCGTGTCGGGCTTCTCAATCCATTCGGCAGAGAAGGGATTGGAGAAGCCGACAGACGTGCCGTCGTCGAGCAAGGCGGAGCGTACGCTGCCGTCTGCCGACGTGCGGATGAGCATTGTCTCTGCCGTCAGATAGCTGTTGGTGCCGTCGCCGGAATCGTAGCGGTCGGAAGTACACGCCGTGGCAAGCGGCATGAGCGTCACAAGTGCCGCAAGACGCAACCTTTCTTTTATCTTTCTATTCATCATTCTCTTCACATTTCACATTCACTGCTCTTGCTTCACTCTGACTATTCACTGCTGAGCTCTCATGCAATTGCCCTTCTTCGTGATGTTTTTCAGCGTATTGCTTCCTCCAATCGCTTAATCCTTCAGAAGGCTCAGTTGGTTGACAGCCGGATTGGCATACATCGTGAGCATACGCTCGCGTAGGAATGTTGTGTCGGCATTGTCGAGCTGTATTTTCTTCAGTTGTCCGTCGAGATAAGCCTCAAACGCCTTACGCTCGTCGGAGGAGTAGCGGTCGGCATGTTCAGAAGAGGCGTGGAGGAGGTCGAGAGCCGCGAAATTGGAAGGATAGAGGCGATAGCCTCGCCATATCTCATGGTCGATATGTTCAGCCACGGCGGCAAAGAATTCCGTTTTCGGCATGTCGTCGGGCAGAGCAGCGAGCCACTCGTCGATGCACGGTGCACAATGGTAATGGATGTGGCCCTTGAAGCCCATGATGCCGGTCTGCATACTCACCACGTCGTCCATCGGACCTTTCTTCCATCCCTCCACGTCGCGGCGGAGCTGGAATTCCTGCGCCTTGAGGAAGTCGCACGGGTCGTACTCATAGGAGATGGCGAGCGGCACGATGTGGAGTTGCATGAGGCGCTGCTTGGGCGACCCCTCGCCACCCATAGCCATCATTTTCAGTATGGCCTCTGCCGTGCGGTCGTTGGAGTCCTTGGCTCGTCCCTCGCGCTGCGCAATCCATATATTGTCGTGCTTGTCGCTGATGACGAAGTGCATGTACTCGGCAAGCAGCTTCGACGCCATGAGCATCTGCCGCATGGGCAGCGAGCGCTGCACGATAAACGACTTGTTGATGCGCACGAGGTCTTTCACCCAAGGCAGTTTCAGAAGATTGTCGCCGATGGCAATCTCCGAGGTCGTCTCACATCCGGAGTCGAAGAGCAGGCAATGGAGCAAGGCGGAGTCGAGCACAATGTCGCGGTGGTTGCTGACGAAGGTGTAGCGGTGCTTGAGGTCGATGTTGTCAATGTCGATATCAATGCCGAGGCTCGCCTTGGCGAGAAGTTTCTTCAAGAACTCGTAGCAGAATGTCTTTTGAAAGTCGAGATTGGTAGTGCACTGGTGCATCTTCTTGGCGATGGCCTCCAAGGGCACTCCAGGGTAAAGCCACGCGAGCACCTGACAGAACTGCCCGTTATTTAGCAGGCGGTCGTACACCTCGGGAAGTTCTTCAGGCGAGAATGGACGTATGGCATCGAAATCATGTATTCCCATAGTGGAGTTTTGAAATTAGGGTTTCGAGTTTTGAATTCAGAACTGGTTTTCGACGATTTCCGTCATCACGTCCTTGATGTCGAGTCCGGCGGCGCGCACCTGCTGCGGTATAAAGCTCGTGGGAGTCATGCCCGGCGTGGTGTTGATCTCAAGCATATTGATGACGTCGTTGCCCTGTTCGTCCTTTGTGATGATGAAGTCGATACGTATGAGTCCGTTGCAGTGGAGGATGTCGTAGATGCGGCTCACCTCGTCGGCGACGCGCTTTGCAGTCTCCGGCGCGATGCGTGCCGGCGTTATCTCCTGCACCTGTCCGTTGTACTTGGCATTGTAGTCGAAGAATTCATTCTCCGTGACTACCTCTGTGGCAGGCAACACCACTGACTTCTCGCGCGTCTTGTAGCATCCGATTGAAAGCTCCGTGCCCTTCATGTAGTGTTCAATCATCACCTCGTCGCTCTCCATGAACGCCACGCGGAGAGCCGGGGCGAGCTGGTCGGCGTTCTTCACCTTCGACACGCCGAAGCTTGAGCCGTCGGCAGCAGGCTTCACGAAGCACGGCATACCTATTTCCTTCTCGATGTACTCGTCAGAGTACTTGTTTTCCTCGCCGCGGCGCACGAGCAGGCTCTTGGCTACATTGACGCCGAAAGCGCGGAGATAGTTGTTGAGCACATACTTGTCGAAGGTCATAGCCTCAACGAGCACACCGGATGTGCTGTAGGGTATGTGGAGCAATTCGAAGTAGCCCTGCATGACGCCGTTCTCTCCCGGAGTGCCGTGGATGGTGATGTAGGCATAGTCGAAGACTACGGCTTTGCCGTCAAGTACAAACGAGAAGTCGTTTTTGTCTATCTTTGCCGTGTTGCCGTCGAGAAGGTCAACATGCCAATCCTGCCCCTTTACGTCAACGATATATACATTGTAGCGTTCCTTGTCGAAGAAGGAATAGATGCCTTGAGCCGAGCGCATTGAGACGTCGTGCTCAGAAGAGTCGCCACCACAGACGATGGCGATGTTGCGTTTTAGTGTTTCCATTATATTTTAATTATTTAATTTCAAACGTATCTCGTGTAGTGCCGTTCATATACCCGCGCCATTTCTCTATCAGCCGGCTCAAGTCGTCGGGCAAATCAGACGTGAAGTCCATCTGCTGTTTTGTCTTCGGATGGACGAAGCCCAGCGTGCGGGCATGGAGAGCCTGGCGCGGGCATATCTTGAAACAGTTGTTGATGAACGCCTTGTATGTGGCGGATCGCTCGCCGCGCAGAATCTCCATGCCGCCGTAGCGTTCGTCGCCGAAGAGCGGATGTCCGATGTGCTTCATGTGGGCTCGTATCTGATGGGTGCGTCCCGTCTCAAGTCTACATTCGATGAGCGTCACGTAGCCGAAGCGTTCAAGCACGCGCCAGTGGGTCACTGCCTCCTTGCCGATGCCGGAGTCGGGCGGCATGACGGTCATGCGGAGTCGGTCCTTGGGGTCGCGTGCGATGTTGCCCTCAATGCGTCCCTCGTCCTCCGTGAGGTTGCCCCATACGAGGGCGTTGTAGGAGCGGTGGGTAGTCTTGTTGAAGAACTGTAGTCCGAGGGCAGTCTTCGCCGTAGGCGTCTTGGCCACGACGAGGAGTCCGGAGGTGTCCTTGTCGATGCGGTGTACGAGTCCCACCTCTGGGTCGTTGGGGTCATAGCTCTTGAGGTCGCGCAGATGCCAGGCGATGGCGTTGACGAGAGTGCCCGTGAAATTGCCGGCTCCCGGATGCACCACCATTCCCGCAGCCTTGTTGACCACCATCAGTTCCGAGTCCTCATAGACGACGTTGAGCGGCAGATCCTCTGCCACGATGCTCGTGTCGTGGCGCGGACGGTCGAGCATCAGCGTCACTACATCTCCCGGACGCACCTTATAGTTGCTCTTCACTGCTCGTCCGCCGACATGCACGAAGCCTGCGTCGGCGGCTGTCTGTATGCGGTTGCGCGACGAATGTGGGAGCTTCTCTGCCATGAACTTGTCGACGCGCAGCGGCGCCATGCCCGGATCCGCCACGAAGCGGAAGTGCTCATAGAGCTGTCCGGTTTCGTCGTCGGAGCCGTCGGTGCCGAGGGCGTCTTGCGTGAGTTCTGCGTCGAGGGCGTCGAGCTCCTCAATGTTCTGTGTATCTTCTGTTGTCATAATCATTTTTTAATTCTTCGTTTCGGGTCCGGTGACCTCGTGAAACTCGTCCACGTCGCCCTCCTCCTCGTTGAATTCGTCCTCCGTGGAGTTCTCTATCGGAGCGTCTGTGAAGTCGATGTCCATCGTGGAGTCGAGCTGTCCGTTGCCCACTTGTATTGTCATCGGGTCGTCAATCGACACCTTGTCGCCTGCCACCACATGGCGACCCTTGACGACAAGTCCGTACACCCAGTCTTTCTCGCCGTCGACGTATTCCGGCTGGGTAAGCTTAAAGCCCATTGCGGACAGCTTCGCCATTGCCTCGCGGAGCGAGGAGTTGTCGATGACGTCGGGCACGGTGATTGTGGGCGAATGGGAGGCGTTGACGATGAGATACACCACATGCCCCGATTTCACTCTCTCACCGGGCGCGGGCGACTGCTCAAGGATGCAGTCGGGCGGCAAGCCCGGCACGTATCCCGAGTCGCTGACCACCACCTGCAGGCCGCTCTGCTCGAGGAGATACTGCGCATCGCTGAATGCCTTGCGGCGCACGTCGGGGATTGGGATGGACTCGCCATGATGCGTGTAGACGTCGAGCCCGAACTTTATGCCCAAGCACACCATTACAACGACCGCCGCCATGGCGGCAATATTGCCCCAAAGGTAGCGACACTTGAATTTGCGTATGAATTCGGATGGGTTCATGCTTCTTTTTAAGTACGTTATAGATATACAAAGATACGACTAACCGCGCAAATCACAAAATATATGCAGAAAAAAGCGTCATGATAATGATATATTTTGTAATTTCGCATGATTTTAGAACAAAGACACGAAAGCGATGGAAAGAACACGTAGAAAGCTCATAACTGCCGCCGTGGCTGTGATTGTCGCGGTTCTGGCATGTGTTACAATATGGCGGATGCTGCCCTGCTCTGCCAACACCATGCGGCGCACGGCAGCCATTGTGGAATACACGACATGGGAAGAGATTGCCGTCGACGGCAAACCTCTGCTCTTCTTCGATCATGCAGAGGGCGACACGGCGGTCATTGGCGTCACCACATCACGCGACTCCGCACTCCACCGCCATTACTCCACGGGGTGCTGGGTCAACCGTCTACCCCTCATTCCCTCATGCGGCGGACGCCTCGCCTCCGTAATCAGCGTCTGGCAGAATAGCCTGAAGGGCATTGCCGACACTACCCTGCTCAGCCTCTGCGACGCCGCCGTGCGACGCGAACTGAAAGCCATGGGCAACCAGAAGTCGGAGCTCGACTATTACATGCGTGTGCATGGCGTGCAGGACATGGGTTATCAGCAGATAGCCGCTCTCTCTGAAAAGGTCAACGCCGAATATGCCGCCGTGGAGAAGGCGCGCCACATCATCGACAGCCTGTCGGCAGGCAAGCACAGCATTACAGTTAGGCTGAAGACTGAATACGTTGCAGTGAGCCGCAACGACGAGGGCAAGCTCATACGCACACCACTCCAACTTCTTTCGTTTGACCGCACGACGGGCATTGCCCTTCTGCGCACCGCCGACAACGCTACGCCCGACGGAGCCTGTGCCGCCGACCTCCTGCCGTGGAATGCCGGAGGCGAGAAAGCGCTGAGGGCTGTTGGCTTCCCCGGCATCGGCGAGAGCGGACTGGAATGTGACTCCGTCTCACCGCTCATCACGCCCGGACAGTCGCTGCGCGGCGGACGCCACGACCTGCCGCAAATGCTTGCCGGCGACGGCACGCCCGTGTTCTCTGCCAAAGGACGCTTCCTCGGTATCGTATGCGGCGACTCGCTGAAAGGACGCCACAGCCTCAGCAAGCTGCTCTTCAAATAATAATCTGATAAAATATATGTGCTACATATCTATACTTAACATCCACCCCTACCGCCCACTGCATAGGCTCTTCAGCCTCACCGCCATGCTCTTTGCCGCCGTAGTGCTACTTGCCGTAGCCTCATGCAGCGACATCGACACGGGCACACAGACCGTCGTCAGACGCGGCAATGCCGTCTACCGAGGCGGCGTGCGCAACGGGAAGTTTGACGGCTACGGCGTGCTGTCGCTCGGCGACAGCATTGTCTACGCCGGACAATGGCACATGGGCAAGCGCACGGGAAGGGGCGTCAGCCATGACTCCCTACGCCACCGCATCGTCGGCACATGGCGTGCCGACTCGCTCGTGCGCGGCACGTGGACCGACTCCACTGGCACTTACAGCGGAGAGCTCAACCGCGACGCTATCGCCTCCGGACACGGAGCCTTCGTCAACCGACGCAACGAGATCTACGTCGGACAATGGCGCGACGGACTGCGCACGGGCTTCGGCTTCGCACTCACAGCCCACAAGCACATCCGCGTGGGCGAATGGAAGAACGACCGCTACCTGGGCGAGCGCATCGAATACACTGCCGACCGCATCTACGGCATCGACGTGTCGCGCTTCCAGCACGACGTGGGCAGAAAGCACTACCCCATCGACTGGAGCCGCGTGCGCATCTCACATCTCGGCTCTCTATCGCGCAAGACCATCAGCGGCAAGGTGGACTATCCCGTGTCGTTCTGCTACGTCAAGTCGACGGAGGGAACGAGCGTGAAAAACCGCTACTACCGCTCCGACTACACATCGGCACGAGCCAACGGCATACGCTGCGGTGCCTACCATTTCTTCTCCACGAAGTCGTCGGGTACGGCACAGGCGCAGTTCTTCCTGCGCAACAGCGTCTTCCGCAAGGGCGACTTGCCGCCCGTGCTCGACGTGGAGCCGTCGCACGACCAGATTAAGAAAATGGGTGGTGTGGACGCGCTCTTCCGTGCCGTGAGGGCATGGCTACGCATCGTGGGCAACGCCACAGGCTCGCGCCCCGTGCTCTACATCTCGCAGACGTTTGTCAACCGCTACCTCTCGCTGGCTCCCGATCTAAAGCGCGACTACAACGTGTGGATAGCACGCTACGGCGAGTACAAGCCCGACGTACGCCTTGCCTACTGGCAACTCTGCCCCGACGGCAACGTGAGGGGCATACGTCCGAAGGTGGACATCAACGTCTTCAACGGCTACCGCTCCGAATACGAAGACTTCCTTAACAAAGAATGTATTAAATAACAACTAAAAACCCAAACAACATGAAAACAACCAACAACGCAAAGCGCCATGCCCGCAACGCAAAGCGCTACCTGATGGCGTTCTTCGCCGCAATGACTCTCGCCCTCTTCCTCCCCACGCAGCCTCTCATGGCGCAGGAGGACGACGAAGAACAGGAAGAAGACCTCTACGCCCCAAGAACGCTCGTGGCGGAAGACGGCTTCACCTACGTCAAGCAGAACGTGAGAAAACAGGGCATACAGGTAAGCAGCTCCGACGGCAAGGTGCTCATTCCTGCCAGCCGGGGATTCAAATCGGTGAGATATGTCACGCATGGAAAATTCTTCCGCACACAGGTGTTCGGGACACTGAACGGACAACACGTAACCTTCATCGGCGTCTGCCGACTCGACGGTTCGGAATTGATACCATGCAGCCGCCAGTACACCGGCGTGCGCTATGGCGCGAAGAGCAACACGTACATCGTAAAGAGGGATGCCTACTATGGCGTCTGCGACGCCGACGGCAAAGAGCTTATCTCGCCGTCGCGCAAGTACACGGACATCACCTTCAAGGCCGACCGCTTCATCGTGTCAAACGACAAATACGTGGGTCTCTGCGACAGAGCGACGGGCAAGGTGCTCATCCCCTTCAGCCGCCACTACGACCACATCTACTACAACTCCGCACGCAAGTTCTTCAGGGTGATGCGCAACAAGAAGGAAGGCGCCTGCGACCTCGACGGCAACGAGATTGTAGCTCCCGTGTGGCAATCCTGCATCTACAACGACAAGGTGAAGAAATGGAAAGTGAAGAAGACGATAAATTCACAATGGGAAGACCTCTAATTTAAGGCTCCCGAACGGGGGCAAAACAAGGGCATTTCTAAAGCGCCGCTTTAGCCAAGCTAAAGCGGCGCTTTAATTTTTGTGGTATTTTTAAGCTCTTTTCTTACTCTTGCTGAGCTTCCTCTGCCGAGCGAAACTGGTTCTGGCGCTCAAGATAAGTGACGAGGCCCCAACGCACGGAACGCAGGCCAAACTGCTCCGTGTGGATGTCGTCAGGACTCAACCACATGCACTCGGCTGCGTCGTCGGCGGCAGCCATCACGCTCTCGTCCTCCACCTCACACTCGAAGAAGAGGTCGAGCGTGTGGATGTCGACGTTGCTGTAACGATAGACATTAGGCAGCGAGAAGAGATACTTCACGCTGGTCACCGTCAGTCCGGTCTCCTCAAGCACCTCACGCTTTACGCCCTCCTCGGCTGTTTCACCAAGCGATGCGAAACCGCCCGGCAGGTCGAGCGTGCCCTTCGCAGGCTCGTTCTTGCGACGCTCTACGAGTATCTCTCCCTTACTATTCTTGATGAGGGCAACATTGGCGGAACTCGGATTCATGAAATACTCGAAGCCACAGTTCTCACACTTCTTGCTCGTAGCCGACGAAGCCACGAAATGATGACTGCCACACAGCGGACAGTACTCGAATTTCTCTAATGGATGCATTGCATTATTAAATTTTGTTTACACAAATAACATTATCATTGAAAACGACTGCAATATTACGAAAAAATAGCTATTTTTGCAAGAGAATAACTGAAAATGAATATGAAAAAATATAATCTACTAATAACACTCCTCCTCTTACTGTTCTCCACTGCCGCCATCGCACAGCGCCATTTCGACGTACAGGTATGGGCAGGCAAGACCCCCAACAAGACTTCCCTACAAGACACGGCTTATATAAAGGTGTACCTGCCCGACGAGAAACGCGCCACGGGACGCGCCGTCGTCATCTGCCCGGGCGGAGGCTACGCCCATCTCGCCATGCAGCACGAGGGCACCGACTGGGCTCCCTTCCTCAACGAACAGGGCATCGCCGCCATTGTGCTCCACTACCGTATGCCATGCGGCAATCCGAAAGTGCCCGTCAGCGACGCAGAGGAGGCCATGCGCATAGTGCGCCGCAACGCCAAGGCTTGGCACATCGACACCAACGACGTGGGCATAATGGGCTTCTCCGCCGGAGGCCATCTCGCCTCCACCATCGCCACGCAGTCGAAAGACGACGCGAAAGCCAACTTCCAGATTCTCTTCTACCCCGTCATCACCATGATGCAGGGCTACTGCCACCAAGGCTCGCGCGACAATTTCCTCGGCAAAAGCCCGAAGAAGAAGGACGAGCAGAAGTACTGCTCCGACCTGCAAGTGACGCGCGTCACGCCACGCGCCTTCATCGCCCTCTCCGACGACGACCACACCGTGATGCCTATGAACGGCGTCAACTACTACACGGAACTCTATCGCCACGATGTGCCTGCCTCGCTCCACGTCTACCCAAGCGGCGGACACGGCTACGGCATCAACACTTCCTTCCCTTTCCACATCGAGATGCTGCTCGACCTCAGGGCTTGGCTGCAAAGCTTCTAAGGCGGCGATGCCTCCTGGCACATTACGCAAACAGACTACTAACCAAACACGGACAAGCTCTTGAACAAGAGATACAAGCTCTCTAATCAATAGAAACCAATTTTTTTAATCAATATAAAACAAACCTAAAAACAAAAACCGTATGAAGAAAATCTTTACTCTTCTGACATTGCTGCTCACGACTGTGGTGGCAATGGCTACTGACTTCACGGACAAGATGACCGCCCAGATTCAAGGACGGCCCGACATCTGCTCTACGGAAAACGCCAAGCTAACCGTCACCGACAAGGGCAACGGCACGTTCGACGTGGCGTTCAACAATGTCATGGTGAAGCAAGACAACTACACGGACAACTACGGCACGTTCACCTTCGCCGACCTCGAAGGCACCACTGCCAACGGACTCACTACCATCACGGGCAAACTCGTCGACGGCACCATCACCGCATCGACAGTAGGACTCACAACTATCGGCAGCACTGACGTCACCGTAAAAATCAAAGGCAACAAGGCATACGCCTCCTTCTCCGGCATCATCCACGGAACATGGAGAGACATGACTCTCAACGCTACGTTCGGCGACGACGACTTCCCGGCTGAAGCTGTAGTTGTCGGCACCGACAACTACGCCCCCGCAGGCGAAGCTTTCGACTGGGAATTCAACATCGACTTCAAGACGCAGAAACTCTCTGCCGTCATCGACCTCTCCACCTGCAACGCCAACAACACCAACGAGAACGTTTGCTCCATTGGCACCGACATCAACAACTGGTTCTCAGGCGTGGCAATGGGCGGCAACATCCACATCTACTACACTCCGTCCACAAAGACACTCAACTGCTGGTACATCTCTTCCAACGCCACTCTCGGTGCATGGAAATACAACAACCAAATCTCTGACATCGAGGGAGAAATCACCGTGGACATGTCCTATCAGCATGGTCTCCGCGTCAACGGCAAGCAGGTGTACTCCCCCGCTCTGCTCGTGAAGCTCCTCAATCAGACCACACTCCACTTCGGCAGCAAGGAAGGCTCGACACGCTCCAACGCCACCTACAAGCAGGTGCGCGTTGAGCAGGCTGCCTACGAGACTGAAGACGCCGTGGAATACACCGACCGCGCCAAGCTCGGCTTCAACGGAGCCTACGACCGCACCGACGAGGGCAAGGCTGCAACGCAGCAGACCGACGTCAACGTCTACAGTCTCTCCTTCAAGCAGCTTACTATGGGCGGCAACACGCTCGGCGACATCACCATACCCAACCTCAAGGGCTATCTCATCGAGGGCAACCAAGGCGACAACACTCCGGGCTACGTGCTCTTCGAAGGCAAGAACTTCAAGGCTACTGCCACCAATCTCTCTGCCGCTGCCACCGCACTCGGAATGGTGGAAGGCATGGAGCTTGACGTTGACACTTTGTACGCCTACACCATGGGCGACGCACTCTACGCAGAACTCACGCTCAGCCTCTGGGGTCAGAAGGCAGAGCTTACCTTCGGCGTGAGCGCACCGGAGGAGATAAGCTTCACGAAGCCAATGTCTGTCGCATACAGCCAGGCTGACGCCAACTACACTGACAAAATCCTCACCTTCGCCGACTACAGGGACGGTTTTGCCGACATCTCCATCAGAAGCATACAGTTCCCGACATCCGGCGACACCGAGATTGGAAATCTTGTCATCAAGGAAGTGCCCTACACCATACATAACGGCGACATCCTCTTCGACGCAAAGAACCTGACAGCTACTCTCGACGGCGCTCCGTCGGAACTTATAAAGGAGTGGAAGGATGTTAGCGTGAAGGGTACAATCGCAGACGCCCTTATCCATCTCGAAATCGGCGGCTCTGTTGCAAGTATGCAGGCAAATATCGTCTACGGCGAGACTATCCCTGAGGCAACGGTATATGTCGACAAGATGAACGTCGTAAGCTCCAAGACATGGGACGTGGCAGAACAGACCATCACTATCCGCGACAATGGCAACGGCAACTACACCATGACCATCACCGACCTCGTTGACATCCTTGGCGAGAAATACATCTCATTCCCCGTGACCGGCACTACTGCCGAGGACGGCACCGTCAGCTACACTGCCGAGCAAGCAGAGGCTTCTTTGCATCAGGAAGGATGGGAAAGCGAAAAGGCTTACGTAGACGTTGCTGACACCAAGAGCAAGGACGGCAAGCTCTATGCCTCTATCTACATCGACCTCGGAGGCTATGCAGCTATGGGCTACTCCAGCTATGGCTTCCTCTGCACGTTCGGCGACGAGCAGACTGTCGGCATCAGCGACACGAAGACTTCCGACGCACACGCCACAGTGAAGGACATCTACTCCGTTGGCGGCATGCGCCTCAACCGTATGCAGAAGGGCGTCAACATCGTGCGCACCACTGACGGCAAGACACTCAAGGTCGTGAAGTAACTCATTTCGCAAGATAAAGGATTCAAATCGAATCCTGGGAAATAAAACAAACACGCCCTCTTTTGCTTCTATCTTCTCATAGAACAAAAGAGGGCGTGTTGTTTTTTTAAATAAAAGCAGCGTATTCTTACAGCAGACTCTTTATCTCCGCATCGATGTCCTTTATCTGCGCGTCGCGCTTGTGGACGTTGCAGTTACGGTCGAGGAGGAAGAAGGTTGGTATCTGCTGCACGTTGTAGAGCTGCAACACCTGCTGCGAGTCGTCGTCGACGCGCGTGCAAATCCAAGGCAGGGCTGCCGTCTGCGTCTTCCAGAAATGCTCGTCGCTGTCCACTGAAACCTGATAGATCTCAAGTCCCTGCGCATGATACTTGTTGTAGAGCTCGCGGAGCATCATGATGCGCTTCATCGACTGCTCCCCGGCGAAGAGATGGAAGTCGAGCAACACCACCTTGCCCCTTAGCGAGGAAAGACTGCGCTGACGTCCATGGTTGTCGGTCAGCGTGAAGTCGATAATACCCGTCGTGTTCACCTTCGACGCGTCTATGGCTTCCTCCGCCTGGCGGCTACGCAGTATGCGCACCTCCTTCATACCCTCAAGGGCGATGTTGTGGAGATTGAGTCCGCGCTCCTCGTTAGGATAGAAGGTATCCCAGCTGGTGGCGACGGCGGCAAAGACGCGCACGTCAGCCTCCGACGAACGCGGGTTGAAGATGAGCATCGGCTGTCCGCCGGCATTCAGCGTCTGAAACAGCGCGAAATAGGACGATGCCTTCATTGGCGCCTTATAGATGTAGCGCGTCTTCACGTCGGTCTTGTAAGCCTCGATGATGCCCGCCACGCTGTCGTTGACAGCGTCTGCTCCAAGCTGCGGATTGGCAGCGACGTTGTTGATACGCTGCTGAAGCGACATCTGCATGAGTGCCAGCTCCTTCATGCGCGAGCAGTCGTCAGAGCCCGACACCTCGTAGTTGGATGCCATGCCCGGATACTTCGCCTTCACTGTCACCGTCTCCGTGGAGTCGATGGCGATGTTCACAATCTGACCGGCGATACGCAGGCGATAGAACTCGGGAGCCGTGGCGGCAGGGCCGTCGAAGGAGAAGGAACCGTCGGCGGAGAGCTTCGCCGAGTCCACCACCACCGGGCCGTTGAGACTCATATTCTCAAAATACAGGGTTGAGTCGGCGGCGTTCTCTATGGTGCCGTCCACATGGAACTTGCGCTCGTTGCACGACGCCACGCCAACCAAAGCCAGGGCAGCAAGAGCCATGGCAAAATGCTTTCTGATTGACATTATATTCATTTCGTTTTTCATTGTTTTCGTTTCTGTTTATTGTCTACATTCGCTTTTTGAATTGCAAACTTACTCATTTTTATCCATAAATCCTTGCTATTTCCATAAAATAATATTTGAAGTTTCGCAAGGTCGCAGCTTGCTCAACAGTAAACAAGTTGACAAGGATGCGAGTAAACAAGAAAGGAACTTGAGATAATCCGCCATTTTCTTATTTGGCTCTTGATATTTTGGTTCTTAAGATTATGCAGAAAAGTCTAAATTGAATAAAAAAACAAAAATATCAACACATTATTCTTTTATCCCACCTAAATTAAGTAACTTTGCTACCATATTAAATTTTTTGATGTTATTATAACAATTTAGATGAACGTAATTACAAAGACAGTATCATTGCCTGATGGAAGAACCATCAGCATTGAGACCGGGAAAGTGGCAAAGCAGACCGACGGAAGTGTTGTACTGCGTATGGGCAACACCGTACTTCTCGCCACTGTTTGTGCCGCAAAAGATGCAGTTCCCGGAACAGATTTCATGCCTTTGCAGGTAGACTACAAAGAGCAGTACTCAGCAGCAGGCCGTTTCCCTGGCGGCTTCACAAAGCGTGAAGGCAAGTCAGGCGACAACGAGATTCTCACATCGCGCCTTGTCGACCGCGTGCTCCGTCCGCTCTTCCCGTCGAACTACCACGCCGAGGTATACGTACAGATTATGCTTCTCAGCGCCGACGGCGTTGACCAGCCTGACGCTCTCGCAGGATTTGCAGCTTCAGCCGCAATGGCTTGTTCAGATATACCTTTCGAATGCCCCATCTCTGAGGTCCGCGTAGCCCGCATCAACGGCGAGTACGTTATCGACCCGACCTTCGAGCAGATGAAGGATGCCGACATGGACATCATGGTGGGCGCCTCTGCCGAGAACATCATGATGGTGGAGGGCGAGATGAAGGAAGTTTCGGAGCAGGACATGATTGGCGCCCTCAAGGCTGCCATGGCTGCCATCAAGCCTATGTGCGAGCTCCAGACTGAACTCTCGAAGGAACTTGGTACCGACGTGAAGCGCGAGTACTGCCACGAGGTGAACGACGAAGAGCTCCGCGAGCAGCTTCGCAAGGAGACCTACGACAAGTGCTACGCTATCGCAGAGGCTGGCGACCACGACAAGAAGAGCCGCGAGGAGGCTTTCGACAAGATTCTCTCCGACTTCCAGGAGGCTTACGACGCAGCCCACACAGAGCTGACTCCCGAGGAGCTCGACGAGAAGCACGCAGAGATGGTGCGCTACTACGCCGACGTGATGCGCGACTCTATGCGCCGCTGCATCCTCGACGAGGGCAAGCGTCTCGACGGCCGCAAGACCGACGAGATTCGTCCTATCTGGTGCGAGGTTTCACCGCTGCCAATGCCTCACGGAAGTGCCATCTTCACACGTGGCGAGACACAATCATTGTCTACTTGTACGCTCGGCACGAAGATGGACGAGAAGCTCGTTGACGACGTGCTTGAGAAGGGCTATCAGCGCTTCCTCCTTCACTATAACTTCCCGCCGTTCTGTACTGGCGAGGCTAAGGCTCAGCGCGGCGTTGGCCGTCGTGAGATTGGGCACGGCCACTTGGCATGGCGCGGTCTGAAGGGTCAGATTCCTGAGGACTTCCCCTACACTGTTCGCCTTGTAAGCCAGATTCTCGAGTCGAACGGTTCTTCATCTATGGCAACTGTATGTGCCGGCACTCTCGCCCTCATGGACGCTGGTGTTCCTATGAAGAAGCCTGTATCGGGCATCGCAATGGGTCTTATCAAGAACCCGGGCGAGGAGAAGTACGCTGTGCTTAGCGACATCCTCGGCGACGAGGACCACCTGGGCGACATGGACTTCAAGACCACCGGTACACGCGACGGCTTGACAGCTACACAGATGGATATCAAGTGCGACGGTCTGAGCTTCGAGATTCTCGAGAAGGCTCTTATGCAGGCTAAGGCTGGCCGTGAGCACATCCTCAACTGCATGATGGAGACTATCTCCGAGCCGCGCAAGGAACTGAAACCGCAGGTTCCGCGCATCGTACAGATCGAGATACCTAAGGAGTTCATCGGTGCTGTGATTGGCCCTGGCGGCAAGATCATCCAGCAGATGCAGGAGGACACCGGCGCCACTATCACCATCGACGAGGCCGACGGCGTAGGCAAGGTGCAGATATCTGCTCCTAACAAGGACGCCATCGACGCTGCTCTTGGCAAGATTAAGGCTATCGTTGCCATCCCCGAGGTTGGCGAGATTTACGAAGGCACCGTGCGCTCTATCATGCCTTACGGCTGCTTCGTTGAGATCATGCCGGGCAAGGACGGTCTGCTCCACATCTCGGAGATTGACTGGAAGCGTCTTGAGACAGTTGAAGAGGCTGGCATCAAGGAAGGCGACAAGATTAAGGTGAAGCTCATGGAGATCGACCCGAAGACTGGCAAGTACAAGCTCTCTCACCGCGTGTTGCTCCCGAAACCGGAGGGCTACGTAGAGCGTGAGCGCCGTCCGCGTGGCGAAAGAGGTGAGCGTCGTCAGCGTGGCGAAAGAGGCGAGCGTCGCGACGGCCGCCGCGAGAACCGCGAGCACCGTGAGCCGAAGGACTTCAACGATTCCCTCGACCACAACAACGACATCGACTAAAAAAGTAAAGACGAGCAACGATCGTCTACTACTATAGGCCAAGTACCCCGTAAGGCAAAGAACTTTTGCTCTTACGGGGCACTTCTTGTTTTTCTTGGGTGAACTACTCGCCGTGGCAGGCGAACTCCAATTGGCACGGAAATCAGACCGCACCTCCACGTGGAAGAACAAAGAATAACAAGTTGGTGGTTTGACTTTACGAAAAAATGTATGTGTTATATTTGCTTGTTACAAATTAACGGAATTACACGAGAAGAATATTAACGGTAATTATACGACGACAATCATTTGAATTCGTATAATTCTCGTCAATTCTTATCCGTATAATTCCGTTAATTTTTAGCTCATCCGTGGCGGAGGTCTCCGGCCTCCGCTGCAATTATCTGATAACGGAATACAATTAACGGAATTATACGGAAAAGAATTAACGGAATTACACGAGAACAATATTAACGGAATTACACGAGAACTATATTAACGGTAATTATACGACGACAATCATTTGAATTCGTATAATTCTCGTCAATTCTTTTCCGTATAATTCCGTTAATTCTTAGCTCATCCGTGGCGGAGGTCTCCGGCCTCCGCAGCCCCTTTTATTCACAATTAATTATATACCAATACATTATTTACTTTCTGCGGAGGCCGGAGACCTCCGCCCACGGATAAATAAAGAGTGATAAACCTATTTTATTTCCATTCCTTATAAGGATGCGTAAGCAGTTGCGAATTGTAATAGCGGCGGTCGCCCGTCACCTCCGTCCCGATGAAGTCGGGTTTGTCGAAAGCTTCGTCCTCAGAGCCAAGCTCCACCTCAGCCACTACAAGCCCTTCGTTGTCGCCATAGAACTCGTCCACCTCAAAGGTATGCTTACCGTCGGGGCTCTTCACAAGCCAGCGACGCTTGTCGACAACACCGCCACGGCAAAGTTCAAACAGGTGCGCAGCCTCGTCGAGACCAATCTCTTTCTCAAACTCATAGCGCGAGAGTCCCGTGCGGTCACTGTGGCTCTTTATCGTCAGCCATGCGCGGTCGTCGCGCGTTCGTACACGCACAGTCGCAGTCTCACAAGGCATGTAGCCCTGCTTGATATGGCTCGAAGAAAAGGCGGCATCCTTGTAGTTGCCGCCTTCACGTATCAAGAATTTGCGTTCTATCTCAAACCCACTCATTTTTCTTTCAGATTAAAATCTTTAGCTGAAGTTTCGGATTTATGGAATTTAAAGTAAATAAAGAAGTTACAGAAGTTAAAGCCGTATGTAATAGATTACGAACATTTATGTAATGCCATTTTTTACTATTGGCTATAGCTCGGTTCTACTGCTTGCCTAAGCAAGAACTTCTAAGGCGCCATCAGCGGTGAAGTTTCCTTGAGCTTCTCGAATACTCCTCTAAATTCTTTACATTCGAGTAAATCAGAAAGTTGAATCTTTAATAATCAATTTTGTTCTTCCTACATTTCGAATGACGCCGTGTCAAAACCGCGACCTTATCCGTAGTGGAAGCCAAGGCCTCCGCTACGGATAATCACAAATTCGGGCTTTGACACGCCCCCACCTACAGTCAGTGTAGCGGAGAGTTAGGCAATAGTCGTTGAATAGATGGCGAAGCCAACGCCGAGGATGATGAGTCCCCAAACGATGTACTCCACGGTTTTCTTACCCTTCTTCTCCTGTTCCATAGCGTATCTCTCACGCTTTAATTTTCCTTTTTGGTTCATAGTAGTATAAATTTTAGTTTTTCTAATTTTCATCCACGGTCGGAAACTCCATAAGGTAAGCCTTTATGAAGCCGTCAATTTTTCCGTCCATCACGCCGTCGACGTCGTTCGTCTGATAGCCAGTGCGGTGGTCCTTGACGCGGCGATCGTCAAACACGTAAGAGCGTATCTGACTTCCCCACTCTATCTTCTTCTTTCCAGCCTCAATCTTTGCTTGCGCCTCAAGGCGCTTCTTCATGGCGCGGTCGTAGAGTTGCGATTTGAGGAGTCGCATGGCATTGTTGCGATTTTCGAGCTGCTTGCGGCTTTCCGTGTTCTCGATGAGAATTTCCTCCTCCTCTCCCGTGTCGGGATCGACGTATTGGTAGCGGAGGCGTACACCCGTCTCCACCTTGTTGACATTCTGTCCTCCAGCTCCGCCCGAGCGGAACAAATCCCACGACACCTTCGACGGGTCAACATACACCTCAATGGTGTCATCGACGAGAGGCGAAACGAACACCGAGGCAAACGACGTCATGCGCTTGCCCTGAGCATTGAAAGGCGAGACACGCACGAGGCGATGGACACCGTTCTCGCTCTTGAGAAATCCATAAGCGTACTCGCCGCCCTCTATCTCCATCGTCACGCTCTTGATGCCAGCTTCGTCACCCTCTTGAAGGTTGCTGATAGTTACCTTATGTCCGTGGCGCTCCGCCCATCGCATATACATACGCATGAGCATCTGCGCCCAGTCCTGGCTCTCCGTGCCGCCGGCGCCGGAGTTGATTTTCATCACGCAGTCCATGGGGTCTTCCTTCTGTCGGAGCATATTCATCAGCTCAAGCTGCTCGATGGCGTCGATGGCTTTCGCGTAGTCGGAGTCGACCTCCTCTTCCGTGACGAGGTCTTCCTTATGATAGTCGAAAGCAAGTTGCAGCTCGTCGGCAAGCTGACGCACATTGGCGTAGCCCTTTATCCATTTCTCAAGCGTCTTCACCTTCTTCATCTGCTCCTCGGCACGCTTTGGGTCTTCCCAAAAGTCGGGAGCCTGTGTGCGGAGTTGTTCTTCCTCGAACTCCACTTTCTTCTGGTCGATATTCAGATAATGATTGAGCGCGTCAGCACGCTCAAGCACATCCTTCAACTGGTCGGCTGTTATCATTTTTTGATTATTGAATTCAATCTTCGTACATTTTGTCAATCACGTCCTTGTAGTTCTTGTAGATAACCGGACGGCGTATCTTCAGCGAGTTGGTCAGCTCGCCCGACTCCATGGAGAAGTGATGGGGGATGAGCGTGATGCGCTTAATCTGCTCGTAGTGGGCAAGTTGCTGCTGTAGGGTCTGTATGCGCTCCATCATCATCTTCTGTACGCGCGTATTGGTGCAGAGATCCTCGCGCGACTCGAAGGCGATGTTGTTGTCCTTAGCCCAATTCTCAACGAGGCGGAACTCCGGCACGACAAGTGCCGAGACGAACTTGCGCTCGTTGGCGATGACCGTCACCTGGTCGATAAACTTGTCGACGAGAATGAGCGACTCGATGAGCTGCGGTGCTATGTACTTGCCGTTGGATGTCTTGAAGAGATCCTTGATGCGGTCGGTGAGGAACAACTCGCCGTCCTTCATGTAGCCGGCGTCACCCGTGCGGAAGAATCCGTCCTCCGTGAAGGCAGAGGCGTTGGCAGCGTCGCGGTGGAAATAGCCACGCGTGATGGTTGGACCCTTGAGGAGAATCTCGTCGTTGTCTCCGATTTTCACTTCAATGCCGTTGATGGGGCGTCCGACGGAGCCTATCGTATAGGGCATGTCGGTGCGGTCGCACGACACGGTAGCGAGGCTCTCCGTGAGGCCGTAGCCCACGATCATGTTGATGCCAATGGAATGGACGAAGCGCTCCACCTCCGGCGACACCGTTGCTCCGGCGGTCGGGAAGATGTTGGCGTTCTCCAAGCCTATCTGCTTGCGCACGAGGCGCAGTATGGTCTTGTCGATGATGCGGTACTCCATGGCGAGCAGCGGCGACGGACGGCGGCAGCGGCTCTTGCAGTCGATGTTGTAGCGTCTTCCCACCTCAAGGGCGTGACGGAAGATGCGCTGCTGCATTGCGCTGGAGTTGTCGATTTTGTCCTTCACAGCCTGATAAACCTTCTCCCAAAAGCGTGGCACGCTCGACATGCACGTGGGATGAGTCTCGCGCATCGACTGCTGTATCTCGTGCGGGTCAGTATTAATAATAATGTGTGCGCCCTCGCTGAATGCGAGGTACGACCATCCGCGTTCAAAGATGTGCGTGACGGGTAGGAACTGAATGATGCGGTCGTTCTCTTTAACCGGCACCACCTCGTCGTTGGCCTTGAGTGCGGCGGCATACTGCCCATAGGAAAGAACGACTCCCTTGGAGTCACCCGTCGTGCCCGACGTGTAGAGTATGTTGCAGATGTCGTCGTCGTTGGCTTCGGCATAGAGTTGCTCAACTTCAGTCTGGCGCGGCAGTCCCTCGCCGAGTTTCAGGAAGTCGTCGAAGTAGATGGCGGCAGGGTCGTGCGTGGAAATACGCACGCTGCGGTCGAAAATAATGATGCGCTCGAGAGAGTGGCAGAGCGCGAACACGCGGTGGGCCTTGTCGTATTGTTCCTGTTCACCGACGAAGACGAATCGCACGTTGGCGTCGTTGATCATGTACTGTATTTGCTGCTCAGACGAAGTGGCGTAGAAAGGAATGGACACAGCCCTCACGCCATAGGCGCCAAAGTCGGTCACGAGGTACGGCAGGCAGTTCTGCGAGAACACGGCGATACATTCCTGCGGTTTGATGCCGAGATTGAGGAAGGCATTGCTTGCCTGCTTCACCATCTGCGCGAAGCGGTTGTAGCTGGCAGTCTTCCATGTTGCCGAGCCGAAATCCTTATAGGTGAACGCTGGGCGTTCGCCGTATTTGGCCGCCTGCTTTTGGGCGAGTACCGAGAGGTGACATCTTGTTTGCATACGAATATGATTTAGTAATGTAATGCAAAAATACGCTAAATATGGCAAAGGGCAAAACAAAAAGACATATATTTAAAAAGAAACCGCCGAAAACGGATGTTTTCGGCGGCGTAAAAACGTCGGCGAACTCGTGTGGCAAAAACGAGTGAGTTCGCCAACTAAAAAAATCATTTCTTCTTCAGAAGCGCGAAGCAAAGAATCTTACTTCACTACTTTTATGGTCTTCGTGCCGTTCTTCACGATGAGCACACCAGTGGCAGGCACGTTGCTGATGCTGAACGAAGCGGCGGGAGCCGTGTAGAGCTGTCGTCCCTGAAGGTCGAAGACGCGCACGTTGCCGTTAGGATCGGCTGCAGTGATGTCGCCGATGCCTGATGTCCAGCTGCTGTCATTGTCGGGCTCGCACTCCACAATCTCACCGCCCTCGACAGTGAGCATATAGCTGTTGCACACACCCTCATGTGAGCGTACGGGCTGCGGCTCCTTCTCCTCGTCGCCGAGGGATGCCACATAGAGGCGATAGGAGCCGTCGGGCAGGTTGCTTACACGGGCAGTAGCAGTGCCGAGTGTGCCACCGTAGCGTGATGGGCGGCTCTCGAAGCGCTTAATCTGCGTGAGCTTGTACTCCTTTCCGCTGGCAGTGTTGCGTGCCATAAGGAGGATGGAGCCAGTGAACTCATCCGAGTCATAATTGTAGAGATTGCCGTCGCACGACACTGTCACGGCATAGTCGCTTGCGTCAATGACGAGATTGCCCGTGAATTCCCAGAGCGAGTGGTACTCGCCGACGTAGCGGTCATCGCTGGCGAGGCGCACCTCCACCATGGACTGTCCTGTAGAGTAGCCGTTGAGCGAAGCGATGTCGAAGTATCCGTTCTGCTTTCCGTTCCATCCCCAGTTGACGTGCACGAGGCCGTCCTGGTTGTAGCCGTCAAGCACGAAGCAGTGGCCGCCGGCAGACGACTGTCCGCCGTAAAGCACTGGGCAGCGGTCGTTGAGCTCGCGGTAGAGAATGTCCATCCACTCCGTCACGTTGAAATATTCCCGGTAGTAGTGGCGCACCCACTGGTTGCAGCCGAAGTTCTCGCGGAAGGCGCGGCAGGCAGAGTCGAGGAAAGCTCCCGAACCCGACTTCGTGTACTGCATACGCACGGAGTAGCCGCAGTGCTGCATAAGAGTGGCGACGGCAGAAGCTTGCGCGTCGGTGTAGGCACCAGCAGTGTAGGTGTCAAGCATATTCGCCCAGTCGTAGTAAGTGTCGGAGAAGTCGGCCTCAAGCGTCTGCGACGGTTCGCCTCCGCCTGGCATGAAGTCGTACATCACCTCGCCCTCGCCCTTGACTGGCGACTTGTGGTAGTATAGTATCTGCGCCATGGCCGTGGCCACACAACCCGTGACATAGTTCACCTTATTGCCAGTCTTCGTGTCGGTGTACTTTGGAGTATAGAGGTTGTAGGGCGCGTCCTGTCCCCAGCGGCATGTCAGAAGCTCGTCAATCTGCTGGGCATAGGCAGCGCTGGGCTTCACACTCTCAAGGGCACGGCCCTCGGCCTTAGCCTCAGCGAGGGAGGCGTTGAGTGCGCTGATGTACCACTCGAAAGCCGGGTTGTCGCCACCGGCGTTGTAAGCCTCGTCGGAATAGCCGAAGACGGGCTTGAACTGGTCATCGTTGGCGATTACGGCAAACCCGCCGTCTGCGTAGCCAAGTATTGACACTTCTGAATTTTTGGCAAGCACGCGGAGAGCCTGCGCGGAGCGTGCCTTCACCCTTGAGCCTTTCGCGGTCTGCGACAGAACGCTGGCGGCAGCCTGGCGAAGCTCGGCCTCGGAGCGCTCATACGCCGATGCAGCCAGCGTGAGGGCTGCAAGGAATGAGGTGGCTATAAATTTCTTTGTCATAATGTTCATTCTTCTTTGTTGTGTTTCTTTTAATTTAATACGATTTGCTTGTGGGCCATCCGCTTTGGTACGCGGCTGCCCTTGAACGTCAGTTTGAGAGAAAAGGCGGATTGTCGGAACGTTTCCAAACGCTCCGGCAACCCGCCCCGTTAGAGTGTTTTATACGTGCTCAACTATCAGTTCTTTCTTGTGAGCTTGAGATCCACGTAGTATGAGAACATTCCCGACTGTGCTCCCGACGTGCCGCAGAACATCAGCACTGACGACGGAGCGAAAGTGATTTCCGTCGGTGCGGTGTTGTTCTCGCCTGGAGTCCAGTTGCCTGTCACCTCACCGTCAGTCATCTCACCGCCGGCGTTTGGAACCTGCCAGAAGAAGGAGTAGCCCTGCGTGCTGAAGATGACGTCAGAGGTGTTGCAGTTGAATGAGAGTGTGCCCTTCTTGGCTGTCTCGTCATAGTTGTATTCGAAAGCCCATGACATTGGAGCTTCGCCGCCGAGAGCCGAGAGATAGAATGTCGGGGCATAGGCGAAGAGGCGCTTGCCGTAGTCGTCGCCGGTCTCGTCGGAAGAGCCTGAGAGCGTCACGTTGACGGAGCGGTCCACGAGCACCTCGTTGCCACTCTCGTCGGTCTTCACGTTGCCTTCCTCGTCGAACTCCGGCTCCTTCATGGTGAGCACCCACTGGCCTCCGAAGAGGTCGTAGAGCGACTTCTCGTTGTTGAGGATAGTCACGTCACAGGTGCTGTTGGCGCCCATCTGCGCTCCCTCGGCGGAGATTGTCAAGCGCAGCGTGCGGTCGGGATTGATGATGTTGTCGTCGAGTACCTTCATCTCGAAGTTGATGGTGTTGGTAGTCATCGTGTCGGCGTCAACGACAAGCGTCTTTGTTGTGAACATATAGTCGCCGTCATCTCCTGCCTGGCACTCCTTGGCGGGGTTGTCGCCGGTGCCCTCCGTCACGAGGTTGATACGCACCTTTCCGTTGAGCTTGCCGTTTACGGTCACGGGAATGTTGACGAGTCCCTCGTTCTCCTTCACCTGGAGAGTGGTGTTGGCGAACTGTACTGTTGCGTCCGCGCTGTTGGTCTTGTCGTCGTCATCACAGGCAGTGAACGCGACGGCTGCGACCATAAGCATGAACAGTTTCAGATATTTCATGTTGTCTCTGTTTTAAATGTTACGTTGGAATGATAGTTATTAATAGCCGGCGTTCTGCTTCACCTGCTTGTTGACCTCGGTCTCGTCCTTAGGTATAGGCCACGTCATGCGGTAGTTGCCTGCCGGGATGTTGAGGTCGGTGGTGGTGCTGCCCGGAGTGCTGCAGAGGTCGCGCTGCTGCGGCACGCCTCGCTTCACGCCCATGCCCCAGCGCTTGAGGTCGAAGAGGCGCATGCCGTCGCCGATGAACTCGCGCAGGCGCTCTTTGCGGAGCTCAGCCATAAGGTCCTCGGGATTGGCGAAGGTGGAGGTGCGGAGGTTGGCGATGCGCTTCTTGCGGAGGTCGTTGAGACGCTTCGAAGCGCGCGTCATGTTAGGAGTCTCCTGGAGGGCGTAAGCCTCGGCAGAGATGAGGTACATTTCCGGCAGGCGGAAGACCTTTGGCTCGTGCGCGAACTCGGCATACTCGTCCTGCGAGGTTATGTACTGATAGATGACGCCGGCCTTGTTGTACTTGTTGAGGCACTTCACGCGTCCGGTGGAGCCAGTGGTCGTGGTGACGTCAACAGAGGTGAAGAACACCGGAAGGCGCATATCGTCGGCAGAGTAGAGCGCGAGCACGTCCTTTGTAGGGATGTAGTCAGGCGTGGCGCCTGTGGACTTCGGCAGGAAGTTGTAGCCGGTCTGTGCAGGCAGGTCGGACGTTGAGGAGGTTACAAGACGGAAGATGGTCTCGTTGGTGCCGCTGTAGTTGCCGCCGTTGAATCCGTATCCGTCCATCCACCACTCGTTCTCGAGCTGTGTCGTCGAGCTGCAGAGGGAATAGCCTGCCGTAGTGTTGTTGATGACGATGTCGGCCTCCTTGGCTGCGAGAGTGTAGTTCTTCTGGTTGAGAGCGACACGGGCGCGCAGGGCGTGGATGGCGTCAAGCGTCACATACTCTGAGCGTGCGGCGCCGGCTGTGGTGACATACTCTCCGGCCTTGTCGAGGTCGTCGTTGATCTGCTGGTAGGACTCGGCGAGAGTCTTGCGTCCAGGGTATGTGGAAGCGTCAAACGACATGTTGAAGTTGAGGTTGTAAGACGCTCCGAGGTCAGGCGTGTTGGCGTTTTCCTCAGTGTAGGCCGGACTGAAGTACTGCACAAGTCCGAAGATGGCGTAGGCGCGCATGAAGTAGGCGTCGCCAAGAGCCGAGCGCGCGATCTTCAGTCCTGCCGTGGCGCTCACCTTGTCGCCGTCGGGGAAGAGTTCCGGGTTGTTGTCCGGATCGGCCTTCTTGTAGCCGTCGATGATGAAGTTGGCCTGCTTGATGAGCGCCTGGAAGTTGCCGTAGATGGTGCTGAACTCGCTTGTGTTGGAAGTGAAGTTCCAGCGGTAGAAGTCGCCGTAGGTGTTGGAGAATCCGGCCACGGCGTTGAAGCAGTCGCTCTGGAGGTCGGGAGCGTTGTAGAAGGCTCCGCCGATGCTGCTCTTCAGGTAAGCATAGAGCGTCTGGCGCGCAGCCTGGAAGTTGGACGGGTTCTGCAGTGCTGTGTCAGTGTCGAGGTAGCCCACGGGCTTTGTGTCGAGGTCGCACGATGTCGTCATGAGAGCAGCTGCAAGTGCCAATACTAAATATTTCTTTTTCATATTGAATAGTCTCCTTATCGTGATGATTTTTTAGAATGTTAACTGTGCTCCGAACGAGAACTGACGTGTATTTGGATAGTCACCGATTGAGTAGAATCCGTCTACCTCCGGGTCGTAGCCGCTATAGTTGGTGATGGTGAAGAGGTTACGTGTCACGAAGTACACCTTTGCGCTCTTGAGCAAGTGTGTTGCCTTCATCCAGCTTTCCGGCAGCGTGTAGGAGAGCTGCAGGTTCTTCAGACGGAGGAAGTTGGCGTTTTCGAGAAGGTGTGTGTCGAACTGGCGTGTAGCGTTGGCTGCAGCGATGTCTGTGACGTCGCCCGGCTTCATCCACATGTTGAACATCTTTGTCGACTGGTTCCACTGTGTAGCGAATGCAGGGTTCTCGATGAAGTAGCGCTCCTGGTTAACGAGCGAGCGTCCAAACATACCAGAGAACTGGATGTCGAGCTGCAAGCCCTTCCAAGAAGCTGTTGTCTGGAAGCCGAATGTCCAAGGAGCGATGGCATTCTTGCCGGTCATGACGCGGTTGTTCTCGTCGTACACCTTGGTTTCGTTGCCGTACTTGTCGAGCCATACGTTCTGTCCGTCGCGCGGGTCGACGTGGCTCCAGCGTACCATGTAGAACTCACCATAAGCGTGACCTACCTGGAGTTTCGACATATCGCCGAGAGAGTACTCAGTCTCGCCGTTGAAGAGCTTTGTGAGGCAGTTCTTGTTGTAGTTGCCCACAACGCGTGCATTCCAGTACCAATCCTTTGTGCGGATGATGTCGTAGCCGATGGTGAAGTCAACACCACGGTTGTAGAGGGATGCGACGTTAGCGTAGCGTGAGGCGAAGCCAGTCGTGTAGGACACGGGCACGCTCATAAGCATGTTGTGAGTGCGCTTGTCGTAGTACTCGATGTCGAATGTCAGTCGATTGAAGAGCTTACCTGCGATCGTGAGGTTGAGAGTGTTCACGTTCTCCCATGAGAGCTCTGGGTTGGCTGCATTGACAGGAGCGAGGCCGGCGACGTCGTCGTATGTGCCTGCCACGCCGGAGAGTGCGAGCGCGAGGTTGGAGCTGATGTTGGCGTTACCCGTCGTACCGTAGCTGGCCTTAACGTGCAGCTCGTTGAGCCACTTCTTGTAAGGCTCCATGAATTTCTCGCCAGTCACGTTCCACATGAACGCGGCGGCACCGAATGTAGCCCAGCGGTGTCCCTCGGCGAAGAGGGAGGAGCCGTCGCGGCGTCCGGAGATGTCGACGAAGTAGCGTCCGTCGTAGCTGTAGTTGACCATGGCGAACCATGAGTTGCGCACCTCGTTGTCCTCAGACTGTCCAGGGATGCCTGCGTAAGCCTGCGTACCGCGCGACATGAGGAGGAGGCGGTTGTCGGTGAGGCCTCTCATGCTTGCGCTGAACGCCTCGGTGTGTGACTTCATCGTCTCCTGTCCAAGGAGCACCGTGATGTCATGCTTCTTGTTGACATTGAACTTGTACTCGGCGGTGTTCGTCACCGTGTAGCGGTAGAAGCGCGACATTGACTCTGCGGCTGAGCCCGTTGGGAAGATGTCGTAGTCCTCGCCCTGGGTGTTAAGACACTTAGCGTGCGTGCGGTAGTCGTTGGCGTCGAGGCCTACGGCAGAGCGTATGTTGAGTCCCTTTATGGGGTTGATGTTGACATAGAGGCCCTCGTTGATGCGGATGCGGTCGTTGCTCGACGGCTGGAGCTCGGCGAGCCACTCGGGGGAGTAGAGTCCGCTCATCTCGGTGTAGGCGTGGAGTCTCTTGCCGTAGCCTGTGAACGTGCCGTTGTCGTAGTCGGCGCCGAGAATCTCGTAGGGCGACTGTGTCGGCAGGTACATGCGGGCGGCGAATGTCTTGTTGTAGAGACTGGTGCCCGAGGAACCCCATGTAGTGGTTGAGGTCTTGGTGAAAGAGAGGTTGGTGTTGGAACCGATCTTCAGCCAGGAGTTGGCGTTGATCTCAAGGTTGGCGCGGAGAGTCTCGCGGCGCATGCTTGAGTCGTCCATGATACCGTCCATCTTGTAGTGGCCGAAGGACACGAGGTAGTTTACGCTCTGCGTGCCGCCACGTACCGAGGCGTCGACCTGCCATGTCGGGGCGTTGTCGCCGAAGAGGTACTTGCGCCAGTTGGTGGAGATGCCTGTCTTCTGGTAGAAGTTGCGCTTCTTGAGATAGTCGGCGTTAGAGGCGAGGTCGGGGTTGACCATCTCCTGGAACGACATCCACTGGTTGGCGTCCATCATTGTCGTCTTGTCGCCCGCAAGCTGCGAGAAGCCGTAGCTTGCCGATACAGACACCTGGGCGGCCTCGCCGAACTTTCCTTTCTTCGACGTGATAACCACGACGCCGTTGGCGGCGAGAGAGCCGTACACAGCAGTGGAAGACGCGTCCTTGAGGACGGTGATGTTCTCGATGTCGTTAGGATTGAGCGAGAGGAAGGTGTTCTGACTGATCATGCTTCCGTCAAGAATGAACAGAGGGTCTGTGGAGGCGTTGATTGACGTCACGCCGCGCACACGCATCGTGGAAGTGGAGGATGGCTCACCGGAGGAAGTCATGACCTGGAGGCCGGACACCTGGCCCTGAAGGGCGTCGGCGACGTTGGCGATAGGACGGTTGGCGAGTTTGTCGCCGTTGACTGTCTCCACGGAGCCGGCGATGGTTCCGAGTTTACGGGCTGAGCCGTAGCCCATTACGACAACCTCTCCCAGCGTCTCGCTGTCGGCGTCGAGTGTGATGCGCATGTTGCCTGATGCCTTCACGGTCTTGGGCTGCATGCCGATGTAGGTAATGATAAGCTCTGTGCCGGGCTTCACGTTGAGTTTGAACTCACCGTCAACGTTGGTCGCTGTGCCTTCAGCAGAGCCCTTGACCTTCACTGTGGCACCGATTACGGGTTCGCCGTCCTCGCTTGAGGTGACCACGCCGGTGACGGTGCTCTGTGCCATAGCTATCCCCGCACTGAGGGACAGCGTAGCAAGCGTCATTGTCAGTCTTTTCTTCATAAGATCTCTCTCTTTGTATAAATAAATGTATTAATTGTTATTTCTTCAAAAAACATTGCACGGACGCACATTTTCCACCTTGTCGGGCGAGGTGGAAAGGCAGTCTGCATCTTCCTAAAGTATTGTTATTCCTTAATAATACACATTGTTGATGATAATAAGACCATAACACCCTTTCTGTGCTTTTTTTGTTAAATTTTAAAATTCGTTTGCAAAATTACGTATTATTTGTTACCCATCCAAATATTTTAACTCAAAAAGTAAGATTTTGTTGCAAATTCATTACAAATCACAAAAAATAGTGATATTTTCCTTAATAATTACAAGTTGCAAGTTTCGATACGAAACAAACTGACGCAAAATTGCCGTTTCTTGCATTTTGTCACGAAACGCGCCGTTTTACTGACACCAATTCTTAACGGACGTTAACAGCACTGGAGATTTCGAAAAGTGCCACTTTGGGTAAGCTAAAGTGGCGCTTTAGGAGCGACAAAAGTAGCGTTTTCATTTTGTCATTCAAGTCCGAGTTTGTCGATGAGTTTGTGGTTGATGTCGGCGAGCGAGGGGTCAAAGAGGCTCTTTATATATATTAAGGTGGTGCTGACGGTTGTATGCCCCATCGCCTTGCCTATGAGTTTAAGGTCGACATTGTTCTTATAGGCGAGGCTTGCCCATGAGTGGCGCGCCACGTAAGAGGAAAGGTGGCGCGAGCAATGCGCCATCTCCGCAAGGCGGCAGAGGGAATAGTTGTAGGAGCGCAGGCGTGAGAGATACTGCCTGTGGAGCGTGACATCGTCGGAGGCATCGAGGATGGGAAACACGAAGTCGGACGCAGGATTGTCGAGACGCCTCATTATCTCCTCCATGCATGGCTCCACGGCAACGCTGATGCGCTGTGCCGTCTTGCGGCGCGCATAATGTATCTGTCCGCCGCTCACCTGGCTCTTGCGCAGATAGGCGATGTCCACGAAGGGCATCCCCATGGCGCAGAAACTGAAGATGAAGATGTCGCGCGCCAGGGCGAGCAGTGAGCCTTCAGGAAGATTCAGGGCACGGAGGCGGCGCAGGTCATCGGCGGTGGCGCTGCGCTTGGCTGTCATCTCTCGCCCCGTGAAGACGCGCCGGAAGAGCGCCGCGTCGGTGGTGGCAAGCCCGAGGTCAGTGGCGCGGCGATGGAGTGTGCGAAGGGCGCGCATGTAAGCTGAAACGGTGTTCATGCAGAGTCCGCGCGTGCACAGCCACGACTGGTAGTCGGTGAGGAGTGGCACTGTGAGGTCGGCAAAGCGCCATTGCGCATGGCCGAGAAACGAAGAGAGAGAGCGGGCGGCAGTTAGGTAGTTGGCGGCGGTTTTGAAGCGGCGCGCCGCCATTGCCGCGGCAACCTCCGCCTCCACAAATGCCATGCCCGTCGTGGAGGTTTTCTGTTTGTCTGTTTCGGCTTTCTTGCGCCGAAGACTGAAGTCTAATTCAATTTTAAAATGAACCATAATGCTGTTTGGTTTTAATTGTTTTATGTGCTTTAAAATGCTGAATAAGCATTTATGGTGCAGTTTGATGCAAATATACTACTTTCCTGCCTTTCCACCTCGCCCGACAAGGTGGAATCCCATAAGTATGCAAGTCTTTCAGCAGAATACAAAATTACATTATATTTACACAAACAGCAGATTTTTATGAAAAAAAGACTGACAATGACGCTTGCCACGCTCTCCCTCAGCGCGGGGATGGCCATGGCACAGAGCAGCGTCACCGGCGTGGTCACCTCAAGCGAGGACGGCGAGCCTGTGATCGGCGCCACAGTGAAAGTCAAGGGTTCCACAGACCAAGGCGCCGTGACCAACGTGGACGGCGAGTTCAAAATCAATGCTAAGCCCGGCACGGAGCTTATCATCACCTACATCGGCATGCAGCCCAAAACCGTGAAGGCATCAGGCAACATGCGCATCAGCCTCGATGCCGACAGCGAGACGCTGGGAGAGGTTGTCGTAATGGGTTACGGCTCGGCCCGTAAGCTCGGCACCATCGCCGGCTCAGTGGCGACAGTGGGTGGCGACAAGCTCACAAACCGCCCCGTGGCTAACATCGCCGACGCCCTTCAGGGACAAGTGGCCGGTCTGCAGGTGATGACTTCTTCGGGTGAGCCGTCTGCCACAGCATCTATGCGTGTACGCGGTTTCTCTTCTCTCAACGCATCAACAGATCCGCTCTACATTCTTGACGGAAGCATGATTAGCCAAAACACATTCCTTTCGCTCAATCCCAACGACATAGAGAACATCACGGTTCTCAAGGACGCATCCTCTACAGCTGTATACGGCTCTCTTGCCGCCAACGGAGTTGTCATCATCACATCAAAGAAAGGAAAGTTCGGCGAGGCAGCCACAGTGACTGTATCTGCCCAGTACGGAGTGTCCGTACTCGCTGGCGACAAAACCACAATGATGGACGCCAACCAGTGGATGGCGTTCCAGGAGATGCTGACGCCAAGCATAGCAAGCAACGCCGACTATCTCAGAAAGCGCAACTTCTACCAGAAGACCGGCATCTCCACCAACTGGCGCAAGTACCTCTTCGGCGACGCCACCCCGACATGGCAGGTAGACGCATCGGTACGTGGCGGCACGCAGAGCGTCAACTACCTCGTGTCCTTCGGCCATTACAAGATGGACGGCATCATGGACGACTCTGGATTGCAGCGCGAGACGCTTCGTGCCAACATCGAAATCAACGCGACCCCATGGCTGAAGATTGGCTCCAACGGCAACCTCGCCTTCATCAAAGCCTCAACCACTACATGGGGCTCCACTGGCAACAGCCTCTACAACAAGACTTTCGCTGCCCGTATGTACCTGCCGACACAGTCGCCCTACGAGATTCTCGGCGCCGACTACGACAACGGCACGTTCACTGGCTACGGCAAGAAGCTTCACGCCTACTCCAACATGAGCGGACTCTACTCTCCCGAGTGGCTCGCCGACCTCCAGCCGTCGAGCAACGACCGTATCCGTATCAACGAGGGACTCTATGTAAACATCAACCCCATAAAGGGACTCAACATACGCTCATACGTAGGTCTTGACGCCAACGACTACCGCTCGCATTACCTCTGCTACAACACGCAGGGCGAGGACTACAACATCTTCCCCACGGGCCATGCTGCAGAGTCAATGTCGCGCTACTATCGATACACGGTGACGAACACTGCCGAGTACAAGTTCAATGTAGCCAAAAGACATGACTTCACAGTGCTCCTCGGACAGGAGACAACGAAGTCGCGCTCCGAGGCGTTCAGCACCCAAACCGGCGGCCTCGAGGACAACCGCCTCACGCTCATGCCCTTCGGCAAGCAAAGTCTGACGAGCATTCCCGGACAAAGCAAGAGCGACGAGGTGCGCAACTCATGGTTCACGCAAATCAACTACAACTACGACGGACGCTACTTCGTCGACCTCTCCGGACGACGCGACGGCTCCTCGCTCTTCGCCGAGGGACACCGCTGGGGCACGTTCGGCTCAGCCGCGCTCATGTGGAACGCCACTGGCGAGAAATTCATGCAACCTTACAAGAATTGGCTCAATGAGCTACACGTGAAAGTAAGCTACGGCGTCGTGGGCAACTCCGGCATCAGCACCAATCTCTTCCGTGCCCTCACAGGCACATCCGGCACCTACGGCGGCGTCACCGGACTCGCCCCCGTCAACGCATCCAACCCCGAACTCTCCTGGGAGACGGTCAACATCCTCAACGCCGGCATCTCAGGCAAGCTGTTCCACCGCCTGACATTCAACGTAGAGTTCTACGACAAGCGCACCAACAACATGCTCCTTTACGTGCCCGTGTCCTACACGACAGGATACGCATCACGCATCAAGAACATCGGCAACATGTACAACCGCGGCGTGGAATTCTCGCTGGGGTATGACATCATACACAACAAGGACTGGTACTGGAACGCGAACGTGGCTGCCGGATACAACCGCAACCGCATTACAAAACTCTTCAACGGACTCAACGAATACGTCAACTCCTCAACCTCAAAATACGAGATAGGACACGACCCGACGGAGTTCTACATGGTGCGCTGGAGCCACGTCGACCCGCGCGACGGACAGAACGTATGGCTCGACAAATACGGCAACGAAACCAAGGTCTACGACGAGAACAACCGTGTGCAGACAGGCAAGACCGCCAACGCCCCGTGGACGTTCGGACTGCAGACGACAGCAGCATGGAAGGGCCTGCAACTCGACGTGCAGTTCTCCGGCGTGTTCGGACGCTCCATGATCAACCAGGAGCGATACTTCACGGAGAACCCGACATTCGGCTCCACATGGAACCAATCGACGAAGATGCTCAACATGTGGATGAAGCCGGGCGACGTCACCGACATCGCAGCAGCAAGCGCCACACGCCAGTCGGACACTCACCTTCTCGAGAACGCCAATTTCCTCCGCCTGAAGAGCCTACAACTCTCCTACACACTACCGGAGAAATGGCTTGAGCCTACACGCATACTCAAGGGTGTAAAGGTGTACTTCGTATCGCGCAATCTCCTCACCTTCACAAGCTACAGCGGCTACGACCCCGAGGTTGACTCATACCTATCAATCGGCGACTATCCAAACACACGCCAGTTCTCGTTCGGAGCACAGCTAACATTCTAACATATCACGACAAGACAAGGAATATAGACATGAAAAAGAAATATTTAATATTGGCTCTCGCAGCTGTCCTTGCGACATCATCGTGCGACCTCGACACAAAGCCTTACGGCTACATCGACACCGACACCGCACTGCAGAACCCGTCCAACTTCAAGGCCGCACGCGCTGCCCTCTACACCTACCTGGAGAAATGCGTCGGCGGAACGGTGTACAACGCGTCAGACATACAGAGCGACTGCTTCAACGCCGTGGCAGGATTCACCAACACCTACGGCGACATGTACCGCTGGGACTTCACTACCAACTCCAGCTACTTCAGCTCTACCTACGGTAGCTTCCAAGGGCTCATCAACCACGCCAACTTCATCATCGACGCTTACCAGAAGGCCGACCCCGACAACAACCCGGCACTCTTCCCCGAGAGCGATGACAGCGACGAAGGACTGAACATTGCACGCGCCGCCATCGGCGACGCCTACTTCATGCGCGCCTACGCCATCTTCGGGCTCATACAGTACTTCTGCCCCGCCTACACGGCAGAAAACGCCAACACGCCTGACCTCGGTGCATCCTACAGACTTGACTTCAACCCCTCTTTCGACGCCATCAACTATCCTGGTCGAAAGACGCTTGCCGAATCCTACCAGCAGGTGTACGACGACCTCGACAAGGCTGCACAGTACGTCACGCTCAAGCAGGAGGTGAACACCCAAACGTACCACAACGCCTACGTGTCGCTCGACGCCATCCACGCACTGCGCGCCCGCGTCGCACTCTGCCACAAGGACTACACGCTGGCAGCCAAGGAGGCAGACGTCGTAATCAACAACACCGCGGCGGGATACGCCCTCAACTCCACTGCCGCACAGATGAAGAACGAATGGTGGTACGACTGCCGCAGTGCCCTCTCCAACGCCACTACAAATGAGGTGATATTCGCTCTCGTCAGCACTGACGTCTCCAATCTCCCCCCAACAACGGGTAGCATCTTCGTACAAAAGACCAGTATCAGCGTCCCCGACTACATACCGACCAAGGACGTACTCAACCTGTACGACGACAATGACATCAGAAAGAATGTCTATTTCACCTCAAAGTCGCTGCAGACCACGCAAGGAGCGACCGGAAACCTGAAGGTATTCAACAAATATCCCAAAGACGGATACTGGTATCTGTACACACAGGAGGAGAGTGCCGAAGCCGCACATGAGCCCAAGGTGTTCCGCCTGCCGGAGATGTACCTCATCTCCGCCGAGGCTTATGCCCTTCAGGACACTCCCAACATGACGCGCGCGTCGAAGCGCCTCAACGACCTGCGCAAGAAGCGCATACCAGGCTTACGCACATCAACCTTCACCAATCCCGAAGACCTCATGTCCGTACTCCGCGACGAACGTCTGCGCGAGTTCATCGGTGAGGGCATGCGCCTCACCGACCTCAAGCGATGGGGTATGGGCGTGAAGCGCGGCACGCCGCAGCAACTCGACTTCTGCAGCGTGCCAGGCAGCAACACCACTGGGCTCGACAAGCCTGCCGGCAACTACCGCATGACGTGGCCCTTGCCGAAGAACGAGGTGGAGGTGAACAAGAACGCCAAGCAAAACACAGGCTACTAAAATAAATATACAATCCGCCGACCATGCATGGATATTGCCCGGAAGACTGCCACCAAAGGGGCTTTCCCGGCGCAACATCCACGCACGGAGGCGTAAACCAATGGTAAAAACTTCAAAAACGAATAGATAATGAAATATCTGAAACTCTTTATACTCATGATCGCGGCGACGGCGTTCTCTGCTTGCTCTGACGACGACAAGTACAACACCGAAAGCACGACAACCGTTGAATTCGCCAGCAGCACACTGTCCGTGAAGGAAAACGCAGGTCTTGCCTCCATTCCCGTGAGGATAAACGGCAAGCGCAATGGCAAAATACGCATCAGCATCACCACCGAGGGAACAGGAGCCAACGCCGCGCAGGAAAGCACGACAGGATCCGAAGGCGACTACATGATGACTACCAAGACGCTCTCTGTCGACTGCGACACGCTCACCTCCGAAGAGCTCAACTTCGAGATGTCAATCTTCGACGACGACATCATCAACCCCGACCGCACGCTGCGCATGACGCTCTCCGTGGAAGGTGCGCAACTGGGAGCCAACAGCACCTGCGACATCACCATCGCCAACAATGAAAGGACTCTCTACGATCTGTTCGCTGGCGACTACACCATGACATTCCTACAGCCACGCATTGACGACAACGGATACGTAAAGGACGACAACGGCAACTACATCATGGACGAGCGCACCTGCGACGTCACACTCAAAGTGGTTTCTGACGAGACAAGCAGCGACTACGGCAAGCGTATCTTCGCACGCGCCGACAATATACTTCTGAGTCCGCCGTTCAGCGGAGCCACATCCCTCTCATGGACATTCAACTACAGCTATGACGAGACGGCAAAGAAAGGCACACTCTCCTTCAACTGCTCCGACGACGACATCTTCTTCTCCACCAACGGCATTAACTGCTTCTGGCAGGTATTGAACGGCGAAGAGACAGCCAATGGAGAAATCACAGCCAGCTGGACGCCGACCGAGGAAAACAAGCCTGCAACAAGATTTGCCTTCACTGAAGGCGGACCGTTGCTCTTCGTAGGCGAGTCCGACGGAGTCAAGAATGTGTTCACAGATATCTACAACATTATGCTGACAAAGAAATGACACACAAGCTAATAGCCATCACTCTGCTTGCCGCAACAGCTACGCAGATGTGCGCCCGTGAGCGCACTGACGGCGAGATGATAAAGGCAGCTGCTGCCATACTCGCGCAAACCACGCCGTCGGGACTCGCGCGCACTTATGCTACACAACCCCTGCGGGTGCTTGCGAAAGCCTCCGAGCTGACGGTGGTGGGCAGAGACGCCGGAGGATTTGCCATCATCGCCAACGACGACATCTTCAAAGCCGTATTCGCGTATTCCGACGCGGCATACAACGACGGCGGCACCAACCCGGCTTTCGACTGGTATGTCAGCGAGCTCAATGCCTCGCTCACACAGGCGAAGACTGAGGGACACAACCTTGAGAAGGTTAGACCGGCAAGGGAATACGCCAACAAGGTGGACGAGCTCCTCACCAGCCGCTGGGGACAGGACACGCCCTACAACCTACTAACGCCCAAATACACCGACAAAACCACGGGCAACAAGGTGAACTACGTCACGGGCTGCGTCGCCACGGCAATGGCGCAGATATTGTACTTCCATAAATATCCCGTCAAGGGCGAGGGAGACATCATCTACGATTTCGCTCCAGGCGGAGGCGAACCGTCGCAGACGCTTGAAGCCGACTTCTCCGACACCTACTACGACTGGGCGAACATGCTCGACACCTACACTGCTGGCGCCTACAACGACGCACAGGCAAAGGCTGTCGCAACGCTCATGCTCCACTGCGGCTACTCTGTACGCATGCAGTACACGAAGTCGGGCTCCGGAGCTTATTCGAGAGAGGCATGCCGCGCGCTGCGCGAAAACTTCGGATGCAAGGAATGGACGCGATACCTCTCACGCGACATCTACAACGTGAGCGAATGGATGCAGATTATCTTCAAGGAGCTCAACGACCGCTGCCCCGTGCTCTACGGCGGACAGTCGTCTTCCGGAGGCCACTGCTTCGTGCTTGACGGCTATGACAAGGACGGACTCGTGCACGTCAACTGGGGCTGGAACGGCAGCCAAAACGGATTTTTCGACATTGCATCCCTGAACGGATACAACAGCGGGCAAAAACTCGTGTATGTACGACCCGCCTCCGACCCGCGCTATGACGACAGATACAAGTCTATATTTGGAATGTTGGAGAATTTCAATTGCGACTTCGACGACAATATCCTGTATGTCAACGGCAACGATATTGGCAACTTAGACATAGACGAGTTCAACGGATGCATACAGCTCAGGGCAACAAACACTGCGACTGGTGAAGACGTGAAGTTGAAGGATCTGGAACGCTTAACAAGCCTTACCTACGGCTATTCTGGAGCTGTCAGAAGAAACTCTGCCGACATGGGCGACCTCGCCGACGGCACCTACCGCGTCTACCTCGCCTCTCTCTCCGACGACGAGGAAGAGCCACAGCCTGTGCGCACAAGCGAGAAATACAACAACAGCTACATTGTCAACATAAAGGGCGGCACCATCACAAGCTGCGAGCCTGAAAGCGACAGCAGCTGGACAGCAATAAAAAGCGTGAAAACAAACGGCTCAACAGGCAGCGACGTAACGCGCGTCTTCGACACTACAGGACGCCTGCTTCTCTCCTCCCCTACCGCCACGTTCTCTCTCGACGACATGCCAACCTCAGGCGTCCTTATCGTCAAGAACGGCTCAAAGGCGGCAAAGGTAGTGAAACGCTAACCCGAATGCTGTTTCGACCGCTTAAAGCATAAAGCAAGAATATACGAATAAAGGAGGCATGACCTTAGGTCATGCCTCCTTTATTCGTATTAAAACCTGTAAATATTTTTATCTCAAGCCAAGCCGTGCTTTTACTTTACCACTTTCTTTCCACCTATTATATATAGGCCCTTGCCGAGCTTCGATGCGTCGGAGCCGAGATAGCGGCCATCGATGCTGAAGATGCGACTGTCGGAAGCGTTGACATTGGCTGAAACGCTGCTGATGGCGTCTACGACGGGAGAGTTGTCGAGCACGTTGTCGTCGTCGCCGTCCATGACGAGGAACGAGATGGTGCCGTCACCGTTGCGGCGTATCTGCGTCACGGGCTTGCCCATGTAGTAGGTGTTGTCGCTGTTGCGGTTGAAGAGCGAAGCAGCCGGCTCGGAGTCGTCCGTCAGCTCGTCGTTCATTATCTCGCCGCCATACTCATAGGGATATGGGTCGCCAGCGAAGTCCTGCAGCAGAGACACACCAGCCGAGTTGTCGGCGTGGAAGATGGTGCAACGCTGATGGCTGCTGATGGTGTTGACGCTGTTGGCACGCCAGTAGTAGGCATTGTAGTCGAGGTGAGTGATAAGGAGTCCCTCGCCGTAGAGTCTGCGGTCCCAGCCCGTCTTCTGACGGTTGTCGAAGATGTAAGCCTCGTCCTTGTTGCGGTCGTTGTACATGATGAACGGACGTCCGAAGTCGGACATCGACTTCATCGACTTCACGGTTGCCGGCTCGTCGAGCACGATAGGCTCTGTCCATCCGGCGTAGATGCGCTCGAAGCCCGTGTAGTTGCATGGAATGAAGCTGTTGCCGTTGTAGGCGCCGGAGTCCATGATGTCCCAGTAGCTCATGGCGTAATTCTTCTGTCCGTTGGTGTCGTACATGTCGGCGAAGCCGAGACAGTGGGAGAACTCATGGCATATAGTGCCGATACCTGAGGCGTAGTCGGTCTTGCCGAAGCCGCCTGAGGAGAGCGGTCGGCGGCTAAGCTCCTGTGCGCAGGCGTAGGTGTCGACCTTTCCCGTAGGATATGAGAGCACGCCTACTGATGTCTGACGCAGCACATACTCGTGGGGCCAGATGGTGGTGGCGTCGCCGCCGGCAGCCTGTCCGAGTCCGGCATAGAGCACGAACACCTGATCGGCAGTGCCGTCGCCGTCCCAGTCGTAGTCGCTGAAGTTCACCTGGTCGGAAACGGCATCGCAGCACTCCTTGATGAGCTCGCCGACATTGATGTCTACCTGTGAGCCGTCCTTGCCGTAATAGGCGTAGCTGTTCTTCGCCATGACCGGACCGAGGACGTCGAAGTCGAGTTCAAACTGTCCGTTGCTCTGGTCGTAGAAGTAGTCGCGCACACTGCCCACGTAGCCCTCACCGTTGGTGAAGCCGGGCTTGTTGGCAACGTCCTTGTAGTAGCTGAGCGTGTGTGTGTCCTTAAACTGCTTGTCGGGGAACTGTGCAAGGATGATGAGTCCCTTCTTCTTTCCCGTATACTGGATGTGACTGCCGCCGAGGTCGGCACGCATCTCGCCCGATCCCTTGCCGACATTCTTTCTCACGCGTGCAAGGCGTGAGGCACGCGCCTCGTCAATCTTGGCGCGTCGTGCCTCGGCTGCAGGCTTGAGGGCTTCGAGGTCAACAGTGTGGTAGACGTCGGATGAACCGTTCTCGACGTAAGCCTTTCCGTCTTCTCCCTCCCACCATGAGAGGAACTCGTCACCACGCATCTCTGCCATCACCTGACTGCCGTCGGCAAGCGTGAGAACCTTCTTAATGCCCTTCTGCACTGGAATGGCGAATGTCGACGTGCCCAAAGCGAGCATCATCGACAGCATCACGTAAAATTTCTTCATTTAATGTTTGCGTTTTTATTTTTATTGTTTCAGTTTCGTGGCAAAATTACACAAATAGCGTTTATTTGACAAATTTATTGCCTCATTATTTGTTAATGTGTCATTTTTTAACACTGCCGTGGCTCAAGCTTGTGCCACCTGCCTGCCGTAGCGCCGGAAGCGCCACCACATCATCACGCCCGCCGAGGTCAAGCCGAAGGGGAACGCCATCCACACGCCCTCCAAGCCGAAGCCGAGAACAAAGCCGCAGAAATAGCCCACGGGCAGGGAGATGACAAAGAACGCCACGAAGGCTATCACCATGAGCGGCTTCACGTCGGCGATGCCGCGCAGGGCGTTGGCATAGTTGATTTGGAGTCCGTCGCCAAACTGATAGATGAAGAACGGCAGCATGAGCGTGAGCACTGCCTCCGACACTTCCGCGCTGTCCGTAAACCATGAGCCGATGTGATGGCGCAGGAGGAAGATGATGCCTCCGAGCACCACTTCGAGCACCACCATGAGATGAAGTCCGGCAGCCACAGTGTGGCGAACGCCTCCGACATCTTGCTGTCCGTGGAAGTAGCTCGTGCGCACAGCCACGGCGGCACCGAGACCATAGTAGACCATGAACGTGAACTGCGAGATGGTTATCATCACCTGATGGGACGCGAGGGCTATCGTGCCGAGCCACCCCACCATTATTATGGAGAGCGAGAAGGAAGCCGTCTCCATACCCATCTCAAGAGCTATCGGCGTGCCGAGCGAGGCGAGGCGACCGAGCAGTCTGCGCGACCATCCAAGCAGGCGGAAGCCCTCGCGATAGGGGGAGAACTTCCGGCCCCAGAAGAACACGGCGGCAAACACCGCAACCATAACGGCACGCGAGACGAGCGTGGAGACACCAGCTCCGACGACGCCGAGTTCGGGCAGACCACACTTGCCGTAGATGAGCAGGTAGTTGCCGAGAATGTTGAGCAGGTTACCGCTGAGGAGTATCCACATCGACGTGCGGGTCTCCGTGATGCTGTCGGTGAACTGCTTGAAAGCGTTGAAGAGCATCACGAAGGGCAGCGAAGAGAAGAGCACGAGGTAATAGGGCCGCATATAGGGCAGCAGCTCCTCGGGCTGACCGATGTTGCCGAGATTGAAGAAGAGCACGGCGAGCACGCTCATCATCACCATGGCTGCAAGAACGTTGGTGAGCAGCGAGCAACGCAACGCCTGACCAGCTTCGCGCAGTTCACGGCGTCCGAAGAGGGCGCCGACGACGGGCGTAAGCCCGTAGGAGAATCCCGTACCGGTGATGATGGCAAGGTTAATGATGTTGTTGACGAACGAGGCGGCACCAAGCTCGGTCGTGCTGTGGTGGCCCACCATCATCGTGTCGGCAAAGCCCAGTACTATCATGCCCATCTGACCTATCATTATAGGTATTCCGATGGAGAGCAGCGTGCGGTAGTGCTGAAGCATTGAGCCACTAAGAAAGTTTGTTTTGTTACCAGAATTTGTTTTGTTCTGCGTTATATTCATATCCAACTGAGGCGAGTTTGTCTATAATCTCTTGTTTGTCAACATGCAGGTCGTCGCACAAAGCGTCAAGCGATGGATAGATGTCGCGCAGACGCATATTGATGACGCTGAAGAGCATCATCGGATCTTTGGGTAAATCAAGCATAATATATAAATGTTTTTTTAAAGGGCTGACTCCAGTCAGCCAAATTGTTAATAACGTTGGAACGAGGGCGTGTCGAAATACAAATTGTTAATCACACCCTCCACGGATTGAACCGTTAAGATTATTTTGAGAGCAGCTTTCTGTATCTCTCCCCGTCCTTCAGCAGCTTCACCGCCTCTGCATACTGCTTGTCGACACGCAGGGAGTTTTCGATGGCTCCCCGCTCGTAATAGTAGGCAGTCATGATGTCGGTGGTGAGCATTTCCTTCAGCTTCTGCTTGTTGTAGGGATAGTCGAGATCCTTCGAGATGTTGTGCTTCAGCTTCTTTGAAAGGGCAGCAAACTCCTCCTTGGCGTCGTCGTAGTAGCCCTCGAAGCGTGCAAGCTTCTCAAGGTCCTTGAGATACTTCTCGCTCACCTGGTCGTAGGTGAAGCCGCTCTTTATGACGTAGTCTTTAAACTGCTCATAGTCGGCATCGGAGAGCACAAACTCCGACGGTGCAGCGACGGTCGGGTGCTTAGCGATAAAATCCATCTCGTAATTGAGCAGCACGTCCGTCGTGTCCATGCGCGAGAGGTAGTAGGCGATGTTTGGCAGCGAGTCGGGCTGCACCTCCACATCGGGCTTTATGCCTCCTCCGTCGCGCACGATGCGTCCGGCAGCCGTGCGAAACTCATGCGTCAGCGAGTCGGCGACGTGCTCGCCGACGTAGCCGTCATCGGTGTGGCGGTACTTCAGTGCCTGTATGCAGCGTCCGGACGGTATGTAGTACTTCGCCGTGGTGAGCTTCAGCTTGCCGTTGTAGGGCAGCGGCACGTTGGGCACCTGCACAAGCCCCTTGCCGAAAGTGCGCGTGCCCATGATGACCGCCCGGTCGAGGTCTTGAAGGGCTCCGCTCGTAATCTCGCTGGCGCTCGCCGTGTTGTCGTTGACGAGAACGACGATTGGCATCACGGTGTCGATTGGCTCGATGGTGGACGTGTAGGTCTGGTTGGAACTCTTCACTTTGCCGCGCATCTCAAGCAGGCGCTTGCCCTTGGGCACGAACATGCTGAGAATCTGTATGGCCTCCTGCACCGATCCGCCACCATTGTTGCGAAGGTCGAGCACGAGAGCCTTCATTCCGCGCGAGCGCATGTCGATGAAGGCGCGGCGCACGTCCTTGGCTGTGTTCTCGAGATACTGGTTGTAGGAGATGTAGCCGATGGAGTCGGGCTGCAGTCCGTAGTAGGGCAAGGCTGCCATCTGTATGGCGCGGCGCTGTATCTTCAGCGTCATCTTCTTCCCCGTAGACGGGCGCTCTATCTTCAGCACGAGGGTAGTGCCGGCATCGCCACGCAGATGCTCGGAGACATATTGCGTGTTCTTCCCAGCCATCGACTCGCCGTCGATACTTATGATGATGTCGCCCTTGCGCAGTCCGGCCTCGGCGGCAGGCATCCCCTCGTAAGGCTCGTTGATTACCACCTGCTTGCGCGTGAAGCTATAGCTGATGACGGCACCTATACCGGCGTACTTGCCTGTCATCATCTGCTTGTACTCGCCCGCCTTGTCCTCAGGGAAGTACTCCGTGTAGGGGTCGAGACTGCGCAGCATCTGCTTCACCGCCGTGCCCACCACGTTGTCGGCGTCGAGCGTGTCGACATAAAGGAGATCGAGGTTGCGGTAGATGGCGTTGAACACTTCAAGATTCTTCGCCACCTTGAAATTATGGTCGCTGCTGTTCTGCGCCGTCGCCATGAGGGGCAGGAGCAGCATTACAAAAACAATAAGTTTGCGCATAATGGCTATCGTGTTATTTTGGGATAATTTACATTATATTTATAAATGACTGCAAAATTACAACAATAAGTCGGATAAACATCACGCTGCTCCTATTTCTTAATGTATATTAGCACAACAGCTGCTGGCTGATGCCATGCAGACGGGGCTACGACATGGAAACGGCACAAAAAAAAAGCAGGGAAAACAAAAAAAAACTCGCAAAAAGTTTTTGCGTTTACAAAAATCTTATTACCTTTGCATCCGCAATCGAACATCAAGGGTTCGCTTAGCATGAAATGCTTCAATAGCTCAGTTGGTTAGAGCACCTGACTGTTAATCAGGGGGTCGTTGGTTCAAG